>Ga0209624_10000007_pt1 | contig 232565 bp, 206 predicted proteins | sample JacPinW_OM2H0_O1_FD_188565 | JGI IMG/M metagenome (GOLD analysis project Ga0209624, IMG submission 188565) | Forest soil microbial communities from Algoma, Ontario, Canada - Jack Pine, Ontario site 1_JW_OM2H0_O1 (SPAdes) (version 2) | ecosystem: Environmental > Terrestrial > Soil > Boreal... | reverse complement strand
TGAGATCGTTCGCTATATTTCAGGCGAATTCGTACACGCCGATAAACCGCTGCCCGGTGCGAAGAAGGGATTTCGGATTGTCGTCGGCAAGCCGCTGGATGAGAAATCTCTAAAATATCTATTGGCGAACACTGGCATCGCTGTGAATCCGGGCGATACGGTACAGATTACGCGCCTCGAATTTCGCGAAAAGGAGATCGCGATTGACTTGAATGGCGGCTCGGCGCGCCATTTTCACCTGCGCGACCATCTTCAGGTTGGAGTCGGCGGCGCTCCCACACCGGTGACAACCGCGAGCCCCCAAACGGGCGCCGAGGAGCGCATCGGGGCGACTCTGATTCTCGATTACGGCAGGCCGCTTCCAGATATGAGTCCTGATGATGTGAAGCGCGATCTTTCTTCTGTACTGGAATTTGAACAGGAGAAATCGGCAGCAATAAACTGGGTGGATACGCTTCCGCCTGAATATAAGCAGGCGATTCAGGAAGGGCATGCGGCTGTGGGAATGAATCACGACATGGTGATTGCCGCGCTGGGGCGGCCTGACCACAAAGTTCGCGAAAGAAATGATCAAGGTGACGAGACTGAAGATTGGATCTACGGAACGCCGCCTTCGAAGACGGTCTTCGTGACATTCATCGGCGACAAGGTCACGCGCGTGCGGGAATTCAACTGAAGTGCTGCGCGCTGAGGCCGAGTTCGCAATTTAGATGATTGTTCCTTGCGTTGACTTTTTTCCGTTCGCAACCTAGCATCTTTTGTTCAGAGTAACTCGCGCGAAGCCTGTGGTTCGAGGCTGTAAATCAGCAAAAATTTCGGAGGAAGAATGCCAGTTAAAGTGGGTATCAACGGATTCGGCCGCATCGGGCGCAATATTTATCGAGCATCGCTGGGCGATCCGGCTATCGAGATCGTGGCGGTGAACGACATCACGGATCCGAAGACGCTTGCATATTTGCTCAAATACGACTCAATTCTGGGCAATCTGACGCACAAAGTGACGCACACGGACAACTCCATCGCGGTTGATGGCAAGGCGTTTCGCGTTTTCAAGGAGAAAGATCCAGCTCAGCTCGATTGGGCTTCCGTGGGTGCGGAGATCGTGATCGAATCCACGGGCATATTTACTTCCGGGCCGGATGCACGGAAACACATGCGCGGCCCCGTGAAGAAAGTGATCATTTCGGCGCCCGCGACCGATCCCGACTTCACGATCGTTCTTGGCGTGAACGATAAGGCTTACGATCCGGCGAAGCACAACGTGATTTCGAATGCATCGTGCACGACGAATTGTCTCGCGCCAGTTGCCAAGGTTTTGCAGGACACTTTTGGGATCAACGTCGGCACGATGACCACGATTCACTCCTATACGAACGACCAGAAACTTCTCGATTTGCCGCACAAGGATTTGCGGCGGGCACGCGCTGCTGCGCTTTCCATGATTCCAACTTCGACCGGCGCAGCGAAGGCGCTGCATCTGGTGATTCCCGAACTCAAGGGGAAACTCGATGGTTATGCGATGCGCGTTCCGACGCCAAATGTGAGCGTGGTGGACTTGACGGTATTTACCGAGCGGCCGGCGACGGTCGAAGCCGTCAATTCGGCTCTGCGCAGGTCGGCTGAGGGTCCGATGAAGGGCATTCTGGCGTATACGGAAGAGGAATTGGTGTCCGCGGATTTCAAGGGGAATCCTAATTCTTCGATTGTTGATTCCGGCTATACGCGCGTCGTTGGAACGAATTGCGTGAAGGTCCTGGCGTGGTACGACAACGAGTGGGGGTATTCATGCCGTTGTCGCGATTTGGTTAAATTCTTGGCGGCGCGCCTGTAGCGGATACCGCGATTTTTTTTGGAGGCTGGCTGATTTCCGGTTCTGGCGCGACACGAAAATTACTTCTTGGCGGTCACCCGTGCTTTTTTTGTTTCTATGAGCAAACTTTCGATTCGCGATCTCGAAATCAGCGGACGGCGCGTTTTTATCCGCGTCGATTTCAACGTGCCGCTCGAGAACGGCAAGGTTGCTGAGGATACGCGCGTGCGCGAAACGATTCCCACGCTGCGTTTTGCGATCGAGCGTGGCGCGCGACTTGTGCTCGCGTCGCATCTGGGGAGGCCGAAAGGGAAGCGGGACCCGAAATATACGCTCAAGCCTGTCGCCGTGCGTCTGAGCGAGCTAATTGGGGTGCCGGTGGATTTCGCTGCAGATTGTGTCGGACCGGAAGCTGAATCAAAAAGTCGCGCCTTGAAGGATGGCGGGATTCTGCTGCTCGAGAATGTCCGCTACCACCCGGAAGAAGAAGCGAACGACGAGAATTTTTCGCGGCAGCTTGCTTCGCTGTGTGACCAATTATTTGTGTGCGACGCGTTTGGCTCGGCTCATCGGGCGCACGCGTCCGTCGTCGGAATAACGAAGTTCGTCAAGCAGTCCGCGGCGGGGTTGCTGATGGAGAAAGAGCTCACGTATCTGGGCAAAGCGATGACGAACCCCGAAAGGCCGTTCGTGGCGATTCTTGGCGGCGCGAAAGTCTCGGATAAAATTGAGGTGGTGCAAAACTTGATGCGGCTGGCCGACGGGATGCTGATTGGCGGCGCGATGGCGTATACATTTTTGAAGTCGCAGGGCCTTCCCGTCGGGAAATCGCTGGTCGAGAACGACAAAGTGGAACTGGCTGGGGACTTGCTATCGCAGACCCGTGCGAAAAAGTTTCAATTTCGGTTGCCCGTGGACCACGTCATAGCGCAATCGCCTTCGTCCGCTGAAACGCGAACGGTGGATATTGCCGACACGCCCGCCGACTGGATGGGGCTCGATATCGGGCCGAAGACGATTGCGCAATTTCGACAGGATATATCGACGGCGCGGACGATTGTGTGGAATGGCCCTATGGGCATGTTTGAAAGGCCAGCATTCGCTGCCGGCACTCTCGGAGTTGCGCGGGCCGTCGCTGAGGCTACAGCGAAAGGTGCGACGTCGATTGTGGGCGGCGGAGATTCCGTTGCTGCGGTCGAAGAGGCCGGCGTCGCAGATAAGATTTCGCATATTTCGACAGGTGGCGGCGCTTCGCTTGAATTTCTCGCGGGACGCGAATTGCCGGGCGTCGAGGCGCTGACGAACAAGAGCTGAACTGCGGTGGAATTCTTCGCCGCGTTCAGAATGACGGCGTTAGGCAGGTGTGGCGGAACGAAGCGATTTGAGGAGACGCATTTGCGCCGACCGGTGATTGCCGGAAACTGGAAGATGTACAAGACGCAGGCGGACACGCGCGCATTTTTCGAGCGCTTTTTGCCGCTGGTTGCGTCGTCAGATCACTGCGATATCGTAATTGCGCCGCCTTTTACGGCGCTTGCGGCCGCCGTCGGTGCGGTTCGAGGCACGGCGGTGACCATCGCGGCACAGGATGGTTTTTGGGAGAAGGAAGGCGCGTTTACGGGCCAAGTTTCGATGGGCATGATCGTCGAGGCAGGCTGTCATGGCGTCATCATCGGGCATTCCGAGCGGCGGCAATACTTCGGCGAGACAAACGAAACCGCAAATAAGAAAGTAAAAGCTGCGCTGGCTGCGGGCTTGCGGCCCATCGTGTGCGTCGGCGAGACGCTCGCTGAACGCGAAACGAATCTCATGCATGCAGTGCTGGAAACGCAATTTGAGGGCGCGTTCGTTTCGTTGACCGGTGATGAGTTCTCGCGTATTCTGCTTGCGTACGAGCCAGTTTGGGCAATCGGCACAGGTCGCACTGCGACAGCGGAAATGGCGGCCGATAGCCACCGCTACTTGCGGGAATTGGCTCAGAAGAGATTCACGTCCGAGCGAGCCTCCGCACTTCGAATCCTCTACGGCGGCAGCGTCAAACCCGACAATATCCGGGGATTGATGGCGCAGGTGGAGATAGACGGCGCCCTTGTGGGGGGAGCGAGTTTGGACGCGCAATCGTTCGCATCGATCGTTAACTTCTAGGGTGTGAATTTCCGGGCTGGCGAAATTTGAAGGCGCGAGTTGCCGGCGTTGCCCGGCGGCGCCGAGCGGGAGCAGGGAATGCCGACAGAAGTAAAATGGGCGATATCACTTTTAGTGGCGGCTGGCGTGATTTTTCTTGGCTGGAAATATACGCCGGTTCTCGTGGCGTTGCACATTGCGGTCTGTTTTGTGCTGATCTTGGTAATCATGCTGCAGAGCGGTAATGCGGCGGATTTGGCGGGCGCGTTCGGTGGAGCTGGCAGCCAGACTGCGTTTGGCCCGCGAGGAGCTGCGACATTTCTCTCGAAGGCGACCACGTGGTGCGCGATCGTGTTTATGGTGACGTCGCTTACTCTCTCCGTGAAGCGAACGCCTGAGGACGTCTCGATTGGCGGCAGCTCCGTGCTCGAGCAAACCACCAAGACCGCGCCGGCCACGCCCGCCAAGCCTGCGACACCGCCGCCAAGTTCGGTGCCCGGCCAGACGCCGATGAAAGTTCCAGCACCGCCTGCTGGATCGCAGAAGCCGGCTCCTCAGAAATAGCGGCTTCTGCTACAATTTTAAAAGATTCCTCTCATTGCGGAAGTGGCGGAACTGGCAGACGCACCATCTTGAGGGGGTGGCGCCGTGAGGCGTGAGGGTTCGAATCCCTCCTTCCGCATTCAAACCTTCTATCCTTCCAAGAATAAGAGCACGCCGTAAAATATCTTCCTACCTCGTTACTCAAATCGTTTTGGTTGCTGCAGCATTCTTTAGCGAGATGAGCAGGCGTATTCCGGGCGGATCTTGATTCGCAACAGCTACAGAGCCGCCGAATAATGCGAGGATGCGGGACGCTACGGCTGGGCCTAACCCCAAGTCGCCGCCAGGTGTGCTTGCTTCGCTGACTGCGAAGAGATCGAAGAATCTCGCCAACGAAGGGCCGGGGATTGTCCTGCCATGGCTCTCGATGGTAATTCTTGAAAAATCTGTTTCGCCATTCACTGATATGTGCACATCTTCGCCATCGGCGGAGAATTTAACGGCGGTCTCAAAAAGCGTGTGCAATGCCTTGATGAGCAAGGCCTCGTCTCCGAGGACGAAATCGTGGTTCGGCGAGGGTGGAGTGAGCGTTACCCGGCGAGACGCAGCAAAATCTGTCGTTTTCGCCATGGCGCGAGTTAAGGCTACCGGCAACGAAACCGCTGCGGTCCTCAAGTGCTCACTCTTCACGTCAATTTGAGTGAGCAGCAACGCGTCATCCAGTATTGAAATAATTCTGCGGCGAGACAATTCAACCATTTCTAGAAGTTCGTCGTTCTTCGGAGAAGAGGGTACGCCGTCCAAAATAAGCTCGCTGATACCTAGAAGGCCATTGAGCGGCGTGCGGAATTCGTGGGAAATAAGATTCAGGAAATCATTTTTTGAACGGTCGAGAATCGTTAGCCGTTCATTCGCCGCTTCCAACTGCCTATGGCTCTCGTGCAGAGCCTGCTCGGTTTCTTTGAGGTCCGTGATGTCAAAACCGACGCCGTGAATGGCGTACGGCCGGCCATCGGGGCCGCGGATCATTCTAGCTTCGCATTGGAACCAAACAACGCGGCCATCACGAGCGATAACGCGGTACGCAGATTTTAGCGGAGTCCCTGAAACAAACATTTCCGCGGCTTCCGCACTCCATCTCGCTTTGTCGTCCGGATGGACGTGCTTGTACCAACGAATCGGATCTCGAAGCCATTCATCCTGCGAGAATCCCAGAGATGCCTCGATTTGAGGACTCACGTAAGCGTCGCCGACGCCTTTATCGAGAGAAGCCATGAAAACAACGGCTGGGAGCTGCTCGACGAGCGACCTGTATCGCATTTCCTCAGTGAAGGCTCCAAAAGATTCGGATTGAACGGAGAAGGACTGGGAGCTAAGAGGGTCGTTGTGGGAGAACACGTCGGCTAGCGCCTTGAGTGTGGCCTCGGCATCCGCTAGGTCGGCAGTCGATTGATCCGCTTGAGAGGAGGGAATATCCTCTGGCTGTATTACCAGTAATTTTGGGTTTTCTCTCATCGTTGTTTTTCTGTGCTAAGTTTTTTCGTATTAAAGTTGTTCAGACTAATGCGTTCGCTGGGCCAACACCAATGCCTTTGGCGCGAGCGGAACGATTGTTGATCAGAAGGGGGGACTGCTTGTGCAGCGGCTTGCCAATGACCCTGAGATTACTGTACGGGAGAAGGAAGCCGGCGAGGGCCAGATTGCGTATTTGTGTCTAGATGAATATCCGAGAAGAACGCAAGATTTTTCGATGAGGCTGAAGAGTCGACCCGTGTGGCTGTCGCATTTTTCCTTATTTCGTATTTTCACTTTGCGGTTCTCGCCATAGCGCAGATAATGGGCCTTTGCACTCGGAATTGCGGACGTTTTAGCTGAGTTTAGGGACCTACGAATGAGCGAGTTTCCAGTTATAGACATTTCCGAATTCACAGTCACGAAATCCGCGTCCAGTTCATCCGACGGGAAGCGTGCAGTTGCACGGCGCGTGGACGAAGTCTGTCGCGAAACCGGCTTTTTGGCGGTAGCGGGTCATGGAGTGCCGCCCGAAATAATTGCTGGTGCTTGGGCCGCTGGCCGCGCGTTTTTCGATCTTCCGACGGAAAAGAAACTCAGCGTGAAAATGTTGTACGACGGTTATCCGTATGGCTACTCGCCACTGCAAGCCGAGGCGCTCGCAAAATCGCAGGGGAACGAAACGCCGCCCGATCTGAAAGAGAGCTTCAACATCGGGCCGCTCGAGCAGAAGATTCATGTTGACGACGATCCGGACGCGGATTTTCGATACGCCGTGAATATTTGGCCGTCGGAGCCCGCAGGATTTCAGGACGTGGCAACGGCTTATTACCGCGCTCTAAGCGAACTCGCGGGAAGAATTATGAGGGTATTCGCGCTGGCGCTTGAGTTGCCGGAAAATTACTTTGATGGTGCGATTGACGATCCGATCAGCGCGATGCGAATGTTGAACTATCCTCATACGGCCGTGAAGCCTGAACCCGGACAATTGCGCGCGGGAGCGCACTCCGATTACGGCAGCCTGACGATTCTTCTGGCCGATTCTGCGCCGGGAGGACTTGAAATTCGGTCGCCGGAAGGACAGTGGGTCGCGGTTCCGAATTTGCCGGGCGCGTTCATCGTCAATATCGGTGATTTGATGGCGCGATGGACGAACGATCGTTGGATTTCCACGTTGCATCGCGTAGTGAATCCCAGACCAGATGAGGGCGGTTCGACGCGGCGGCAATCGTTTGCATTTTTTCATCAGCCGAATTGGGACGCGGAGATTTCCTGCATTCCGACGTGCCTCGCTGCCGGCGAGAAGCCGAAATATCCTGCTGTGCGTTCAGGCGAATATTTGATGAACAAGTTCCGGCGGACGACGGTGAAAGTTGATACGGCGGCGGTCGGTTCGGAACCGATTTCTAAAAAGTGAGATTTTCGCGGGATTACGGCCTGCCGCGTAGGGCCGAATAGGCCACGGCAATTTGGGCGGCGAGCTTAGCGTTGCTCACGAGCAAATCCATGTTGGCCTCTAGCGTCGCGCCGTCGCTGGCTTTCGAAAGATAGCTGAGCAGATATGGTGTGACTGCCTTTCCTTGAATTCCCTCAGAATTTGCGGAAATTAGCGCAGCCTTAATGAGCGATTCCGTTTGCACCCGATCGAGTGCGCTCGATTCCGGCGGCGGGTTGCAAAATACGATTCCTGACGAGAGGCCGAGCTGCCATTGAGTGGACATCAGGCGTGCCGCTTCTTCGGTGGACTCGACGCGTAAATCTAAATTCAGACCGCTCTCGCGCACGTAAAATGAGGGGAAGTTGCTCGTGCGATAGCCAACGACGGGAACACCGAGCGTTTCCAGCAATTCGAGCGTGCGCGGCAAATCAAGAATGATTTTGGCGCCCGCGCAAACGACGGCTACGGGAGTTCGAGCAAGTTCCGCAAGATCGGCGGAGATATCGAGACTTTCTTGGACGCCGCGATGCACTCCGCCGATTCCACCTGTAGCGAATACGGAAATTCCGGCTTGGGCAGCGATCAATATCGTGGCAGCTACCGTTGTTGCTCCTGGTTTCCGCGATTGGAGCACGGTGGAGAGATCGCGGCGGCTCACTTTGTGAACCGATTCGGCGTTTGCGAGTAGTTCGATTTCTCCGTGAGAGAGACCGACGATTAACTCGCCATTCAAGATGCCGACCGTTGCCGGAATCGCGCCTTCCTTGCGAACGGCAGCTTCCATACGATTCGCTGTTTCTAAATTGTGCGGTCGCGGAAGGCCGTGCGAGATCACGGTTGATTCAAGCGCGACAACTGGGCCGCCGCGAGCGAGTGCCGCAGCAACCTCGGGGCGTATGTCGAGATACGGATTCATGAGTTCAATTTGCCTGATTTTTGCAAGCTTGATTCGATTCGGTCTAAGACTGATTCCCAGCTCAGATTCGGCGCGATGGAATCCTCAGTCTCGAGCGTCAGACTGGCCGCGGCGAGGCCCCAGAGAGCCGGTTCGTATCGTTCGCCGGCGATCATTGCGTGTGCGTAGCCTGCGACGAGTGCATCACCAGCGCCTGTCACGTCGGTTACTTTTCGGGCGGGGATCGCCGGAATAAATCTTCCTGGCTTTCCATCGTCCACGTAAATTCCGTCTTCGCCGAGCGTCATGATGACGGTGCCAGCGCCTTGATGACGGATTTCGGCGGCAGCTTCGATGATGTCATCGCGTGTCGCGATTGCGCGCCCGCTCAATACAGCTGCTTCTTTTGTATTCGGAAACAGGACATCAATTTCGTTCAGCACAGAGCGCACCCGGACGGATTTGGCCACGGAGATCGGATCAACGAGTACGGTTGCATCGCTCTTGTTTGCACGCAAGAGGCGCTCAATGGTCGCTGAAGGTAGATTCGCGTCGAGAATCCAGAATTTGAATCGTGCAATCGTGGCTGCGACACTGTCCGCCCAAGCCGAGTCCAACTCTTCGAAGATTGCCATATCCGCGAGGCCGATGAATAGCTGGGCTTTCTCGTCCAGCACAGCGGTGTAAGTCGCTGTTGGACGATTTGACGATCGGCTTACGTTAGAGAGGTCCAAATTTGGAGATGCTAAGTCCTGTAGGACTTGGCTTCCCGCGCCGTCTTGACCGACGCGCGAGAATATCGCCGCGTTGCCACCGAGCTTCACGAAGTTACGAGCGATTGCAGACGACTCCGCCAGGGCATGAGCTGACTGTGACGGGATTGGATGTGCCGGGATGGAGCGGTTCGATGACGCGGGCTTTTCGATCGACAACGATGCCACCGATGCATGCGACCGTTTGGGAATTGCTAGTGATCATCGCTGTAAGTTCGCGCTTTTTTTTGCTGTTCCCGCAACATCATATCAAGACATCAATGTAATTCGATTGCGGCCTTAGGATATTTTGACGATTGTCGATGCGCTTGGGACGTCGCGGCCTAGCTCTCGCGAATAATCTTGGCCGCGACCCAGCCAACGAGAATAAGCGCGATCAAGATTTCCCATCCGTACGAGTTTCCGTAAGTCGCGGACGGGAAGTGATTGCTCAACATAATAAAGACAACGGGAACTGCCATGAAAGTGTTGTGCTTGGAACGGAGTTTTGCTCCAGCGCCAAGCGCGGCGTCGAATTTGGTGCCTGCGGCGGCCGCTGCAATCATTTTCCGCTGCGCGGGAAGGATTCGCATCCAGACATTGAGCGTCATGATCGTTCCAAGTAGCGCTCCGACGTGGATGTATGCCGCGCGTCCGCTGAAGATGTGCGACAGGCCCCAAGCGAGCAGTGCGATTGCGATGATGGAGAATGCCGCGAAGCCCATTTCGGACTTGCCCAGGGGCGATCGCGCGGCGAGATCGTAAATCATCCAGCCGATCGCGAGAACTCCCAATCCAATTACGACGCCAAGTCCGACGGGAATATTGGCGACATCAGTGTCAATCAGCGCGCCGCCCATGTAGTAGACGAGGACTAGCAGGATCATTCCGCTGACCCATGTCATTAGGGCCTCCCAGCGGAACCAATGGACCTGGCCGGGCGCGACGCCGAGTGCCTTCTGTTTCTCGATAGCATAAAAACCGCCGCTGTGAACCATCCATAACTGCGGGGCGGTTTCGCCGGCAGGCGCGGACTTCTCTAGTTTTCCGAATTGGCCGTCTAGCCAGGTGAAGTAATACGTCTGGCCGACCCACATGATTCCCGCGAAAACGTGGAACCAACGGACGAAGAGATTTATCCATTCCAGAATTGTTGGGCTCACGTTTAGTTAAATACCTCGAACTAATGTTGCGCGCATCTGAAAAAACCGAGAAACTTCTGCTGGTGGAAGCTCGTGACACTAGCATTGAGTTGTGTGCCGCACAAGTTCGGTGGCCGATTGGCTTCCATCCGCGGCGCCAATTCTAGCTTGTAATCGAAGGGCATCAGCGAAATCGCTTGCGGTAGAGTGCCATGCCGACTGCGGCGTCTATTCCGATCTTCTCTAATGCTTTCACTTCGCGGCGAGTGCGAATTCCTCCTGCCGCAATAATTGGTAAGGGTGTCGCGCGGCGGAGCTCGGTGAACCACTCGAGATTGGCTCCGGTCATTGTGCCCTCTCGATCCACGTCGGTGCAGAGGAATCCCGCGCAAAATGGTTCGAGAGCGAGCATCACGTCCTGCGCCTTCACGCTGAGACGGCGTCTCCATCCTTTAATCGTGATGCGATCCTTTGCAGTGTCGAGCGCGATGATGATGCGTTGTCGTCGGGCGATTTTCAAAAGCTGGCTGAGGAAGCGTAGGTCGACTGCGCCCTCACGAAAGACCGCACTGCCGACGATGATTTGATTCGGGCGCCAACCAAGAACTTCCCGCACTCGCGCCGCTGACCGAATCCCACCGCCGACGCGCACTTTCATGCCGTACTGCGTCCTCGCTTTTTTGCATAACTCTTGGACAAGATCGTCGTTTGGCGGTCTTCCCATCGCGGCATCGAGATCAATCACGTGCAGCCACGGATAGCGGCGAAACTTGTGAATCAAGCCGATGACATCTTCGACCTCAAGCGCTTTTTTGCGGCCGTGGATGAGCTGGACGGCTCGACCGTTTTGAAGATCGATGCAGGGGATCAGCACGGCAGGCGAACCTCGACGGCGCGAGCGACGAGGAAGTCCTTCAAGCTGCGAATGGATTGGACGCCATCGTGAAAAATCGAAGCGGCCAAGGCCGCATCGGCGTGGCCTTCGATGAAGACGTCGAGGAAGTGTTGAGGAGTCTTCGCACCTCCGGATGCAATTACTGGCACGCGAACGACTGTGGAAATCGCCGCCGTGAGCGGGAGATCGAACCCTGAGAGCGTGCCGTCGCGATCCATCGAGGTCAGCAGAATTTCGCCTGCCCCGCGCGAGACGCCTTCCTTCGCCCAATCCACGGCATCGAGTTCCGTCGCGTCGCGCCCTCCGCGAGCGTAAACCCTCCAATTTTTGCCATCGCGCCTCGCGTCAATCGCGAGAACCACCGCTTGCGAGCCGAATTCTTTTGCCATCTGCGAAAGTAAGTCAGGATTATCGATCGCGGCAGTGTTGACCGTGACCTTGTCAGCCCCCGCCAGCACCACCGCACGGGCCTCTTCGAGAGTTCGGATACCTCCGCCAGCTGTGAGGGGAATGGCGAGTTCCGCGGCTACTTTTCGAATTGTTTCGAGAAACGTGGAGCGGCGATCGCGCGACGCCGCAATGTCGAGGACGACCAGTTCATCGGCGCCTTCCGTGTTGTAGCGTGCAGCAAGTTCCGAAGGATCGCCTGCATCGCGCAAGCCCACGAAATTGACGCCTTTGACGACGCGCGCGCCATCGGTGTCGAGGCAGGGAATGATTCGCCGCGTCAAAGTCATTGTGCGAAGTTCAGAAAATTGTGCAGGACGGCTGCGCCGGTTGCGGCCGACTTCTCGGGATGGAACTGCAGCGCCCAAACATTTTCCTGCTCGACAGCCGCGGCGAAGCGTACGCCATGGCAACTCGTCGCGACAACGCGAGGATCTGCGCCGCGCGCGGCATAAGAATGAGCGAAATAGAAATAGGCGTCGTCGGGAACGCCGCGCAGTGCGCTCGACTCGCGCAATTGCTTGACGCGGTTCCAACCCATGTGCGGCAACTTCACATCCGCAGGCAGCGCTTGCACGGAGCCTTCAAAGATATTCAGTCCTCGCACATCGGGGGCTTCTTCGCTCGATTCGTAGAGAGCTTGCAGGCCGAGACAAATTCCCAGGAACGGCACTCCACGTCGAATCGCAGCGCAGAGAGGTTCCCGCAGCCCTCGTTCATCGAGGCCACGGATTAGTGCTGCGAAATGCCCAACGCCGGGAAGCAACAGCGCGTCGGCGCGTTCGATGGACTCGGGGGATTCCGACCGCCTTGACGCTGCACTGAGGCGCTCGAGTGCGCGCTCAACTGAAGCGAGGTTCCCCGCGCCGTAATCGACGAGGGTAACTATCACATCAGCCCCTTTGTGCTTGGAAGAACATTGCGTAGCCGTTTGTCTTTCGCGACGGCGAAGCGCAAGGCGCGCGCGAATGCTTTGAAGATTGCTTCGATCTGGTGATGCGACGAGCGGCCGTATAGCGCGCGAAGGTGGACGTTGGCGCGAGCCGATTGTGCGAATCCGAGGAAAAAATCCTGTACGAGCTCGGTCTGAAAATCGCCCACGCGTTTTGCCGCCACTTTTATGTTACAGACGCAATATGGGCGCCCGCTCAAATCAATCGCCGCCGCGGCCAGCGTTTCATCCATCGGCATTAGAAAATATCCGGCACGCAAGATTCCTCGCTTCGAGCCAAGCGCTTTTCGGACGGCATCGCCTAGCGCAATACCTGTGTCTTCGACGGTGTGGTGCTGGTCAACGTCGAGGTCGCCATGAACGTTCAGATCGAGATCGAATGCGCCGTGGCGCGCAAATAGTTCGAGCATGTGATCGAAAAAGCGGATGCCGGTCGAGATCTGCGACTTTCCTTTGCCATCGAGATTAATGCGCAGGTGAATGTCGGTCTCCGTCGTTGCGCGGTGAATGGATGCGGTTCGCGGCATGGTTTGGTCAACGATCCCGTTCAATTTCGCGTAACAACCGATTCATTTCGGCGCGAGTCCCAATTGTGATGCGTACAAATCCCGGGCCAATGTCATGCGTTCGCGCGCGGAGAAGAATCCCGCGCCGGGCCAAACGCTGAAACAACGCGGTACCAGCCGGGCCGAAATTGGCCAGGAGAAAATTACCGGCACTAGGGAAAACCTGAACGCCAATCGCTTCGAGTGCGCTTGCAAATTCCGCGCGCGCTTTTCTTACTTCTCTTACGTATCGCCGAAGCGTATCGCGATCGTTGATCGCGGCTTCTGTTGCCACAAGCGCCGCGAGATTTACGGCATAGGGCGGCATAACTCCGCGGAGAAGGGCGACAGATTTTGCGTTGCCGATAACGCAGCCCAAACGCAGCGCGGCTAAGCCTGCTGTTTTCGAAAAGGTTCGCACTGCGAACAGGTTTGGATACCGGCGAATCCACGGTACAACTGTAATTCCCGAAAAATCAGCGTACGCTTCGTCGATCACGAGTGCAGTTTCAGTCGCTGCGTTCGCGATTTGGTTGAGTGTACGTTCATCCAGAAGAGTTCCCGTCGGGTTATTTGGATTCGCGATGATGGCAACGCGCGGCTTGCGTCGAAGAGCGCGAAGAAAATCATCGAGCGGGAAATCCATTTGACGCGTGTATCGTTGCGCGGTGATTTTTGCGTCGAAGTTCTCCGCGTAGAAGCGGTACATGGGAAAAGTTGGCTCGCAGAAAAGCACTCCCGTTTGTGGATCGACGCAAGCGTCGAAGAAGACCCGAAGCGCATCATCCGCGCCATTGGCCAGGAGCAGCTCCTCGGGCCGAATTCCGAAATAGCTAGCGATTTTCGCGGAAGCGCGGCGATATTCGGGATACATCGCGATGTGTTTTGTCGAGAGACGCGCGAGGGCTCTTCGAACGCTCGTCGAACAGCCTGCGGTATTTTCGTTGAGATCGAGGCGGAGCTTGCCTTCGCGGCCGTCGCCAGGAAGATCGTAGGTTCGCTTGTTCAACACAGCGCGACGAATGGGAAGCTTGGATTTCATTGGCGCACCGTGATCGCAGCCTCGTGCGCGAGAAGTCCCTCGGCGCGCGCAAGCGCCGCAGCTACAGGACCGACTTGCGCGAACCCCTTTCGCTCGATGATCTGAACGTTGATGCATTTTACAAAATCTGCGGTGCTTAGGCCTCCACGGCGCCGCGCCCAACCGCCTGTGGGCAGGACATGGTTGCTGCCGCTCGCGTAATCGCCGAATGGCTGCGCGCTCCAATCCCCCAGAAAAATTGTTCCAGCCGCGGAGATGTTATCGAGCTGCTGTCGCGCGTCGCCGATCAACGTGAGATGTTCGGGCGCGAAACGGCTGACAAATTCCACTGCTGATTTGAGTGAGGCCGCGACCAGAATTGCCCCAGCGTGCATAGTCGATCTTTGCGCGAGATTGTCGTGCGGCAGCAGTCTAAGTTGCGTGTTGATTTCGCGCTGCACATCTCTTGCTAATTTCGTCGAAGTAGTCACGAGAAAACTTCCGGCGTCCGGCGCATGTTCGGCTTGTGCCAGCAAATCCGCGGCGATCCATTGCGCATTTCCGCTTGCCGCGAGAATCATCGCCTCGGTCGGGCCCGCGGGCAAGTCAATCGCGCAATCGGCGCTGACCAATTGTTTTGCCGCGGTCACGAAGCGATTGCCCGGCCCAAAGATTTTCTCGACACGCGGTACGCTACGCGTTCCGTATGCGAGTGCGGCAATCGCCTGCGCGCCGCCGATGCGCGCGATCTCGGTGACGCCGAGCATCGCCGCCGCAGCGAGCAATTCGCGATTTGGCCTCGGGCAGACGACTGCGATCCGCTTCACGCCCGCCACTTGTGCCGGTACCACGGTCATCAGCAGCGTCGACACCAGCGCATATCGCCCGCCGGGAATGTAGCAGCCTATCGTCTCGATTGGGCGTACCATTTGCCGGATCGTTACACCTGACTCAATCTTGAGAATCGAGCTTTTTGGCATCTGCGATTGCGCCACTCGGCGAATGTTTTTCGAGGCGTGGCGCACGGCTCCGAGGAAATCTTCGCTCACTGACGCGCGCGCTTTTCGTAGCTCGCTTGGCGTGATCCACAGGCCCTCCCGCCGCAAGTCAATACCGTCGAGCCTCTTCGTCCATTCGAAGAGTGCAGCGTCGCCACGCCGCTGAACGTCCTTCACGATTTTCCCGGCGACTCGCTCCGCTTCCACGTCTCGCCGCTGTCGTGTGGCCAAAAGGGATTTCTCAACGTCCGGCGTGAGTCTGACGATTCGCATCAGAGCACAATCTTATTCAACGGATATTCGACGATGCCCTGGGCGTTAGCAGTTTTCAGTTTAGGCAAGAGCTGCCGAACAACGGATTCTTCAATTATGGTGTTGACCGCCACCCACTCTGGATCGCTGAGTGTCGAAATCGTCGGATTCTTCAAAGCGGGCAGAACATTTAGCACGCCGGGCAAATCTGCGCGACGAACATTCAGCATTAAGCCAACTTTGCTCGCCGCGGCGATCGCGCCTTGAAGCATAACGATTAGATTTTGAGATTTTTCGCGCTTCCACGCGTCGGCCGCTGCTTCGTGATTCATGATGAAGACCGTCGCTGACTCGAGCACCGTATCCAGGATTCGAAGCCGGTTGGCGCGAAGCGATGATCCGGTTTCCGTCACTTCCACGATCGCATCGGCCAGTCGCGGCACTTTCACTTCTGTCGCGCCCCATGAGAACTCGACGCGCGCCTGCACTCCATGGTGCTGCAAATACTTCTGCGTAATTTGGACGACTTCCGTCGCGATGACTTTGCCTTCAAGGTCGCGCACGCTTTGCGCAGGAGCATCTTCAGGAACTGCGAGAACCCATCGAACGCGTGCCAGCCGCTGCTTCGCGTAGATTAGCTCGGCGATCTCTGCGACGTTTGCGCCCGTTTCCAGCACCCAATCTCGGCCGGTGATGCCGGCATCCAACGCGCCATTCTCGACGTACCGCGCCATTTCCTGAGCGCGCACCATCAGGCACTCGATTTCAATGTCATCAATTGCCGGCGCGTAACTGCGCGAATTTACCGCGATTCGCCAGCCGGCCCGCGCGAACAGGTCAATGGTCGCGTCTTGCAGGCTTCCCTTGGGTATGCCGAGCTTCAGTACGTTCATTGTTTTCTCTCTTGTGCGTAGACGCGCGCGGGATCAAATTTGCGCTCTCCGAGAATTGCGGAGGATCCGTCGGGTTCGATCCGGCGGAAGAAGCAGCTTCGATATCCCTCGTGACAGACTCCTGGTCCAAGAGCCTCGACGCGCAACAGGAGCGCATCGGAATCGCAATCGATGCGCATTTCGCGCAATTTGAGAATGTGGCCGCTCTGTTCCCCCTTTTTCCACAGCCGATTTCGAGTGCGGCTGAAGAAGACTACTTCTCCGGTCAGCCGCGTTTCCTCGAATGCTTCGGGATTCATAAAGCCGAGCATCAATACTTCGCTCGTGGCTGCATCCTGGACGATGACGGGCAGCAAACCCCCGCCTTTGTCGAATCGGAGCTCCATATCCCCTCCAAAAATGAAAAACCCGCTGGAACTTTTGCGCCAGCGGGCTGAAGAGTTGCTTTGTTTTAGCTTTACTCTATGCAGACCTCAGCGGGCGCGGCGTGTGGCCGTGATGACAGTGGTGCCGATGCGCTCGCAGTGTCATGCCGAAAGCAAAAGATAAAATGAACCTCGCCGGGTGTCAAGGCGAATTAGGGCTCCTGCCACGAAGTTCTATTGATTCAGAGTGCCGAATTTCCCGCCCGGTTAATTTTGCTATGTTGAATTGAGCCGGCCGGCAAGCGCGCCGAGGATCAATTTGAGGCAGGAAATTTCATAGGCTCGGCGCTCTTGCTCCATCCCTTCATGATTATCGTCCCTTCGTCCCGAACCGTGCCCGTCATCATGCCGTTCGTGTTGTAAGTCGTGGCGACGTTGCCATGCGGATCAATAGCGATGATACCGCCTTCGCCTTTTTGCTCGACGAGCTCTTTCATCACCACATCGTCGGTCGCTTGCTCGAGCGACACGTGGAGATATCGCACGCGCTCGCATATATCCGCCGCGACAACATTTCGTATGTAGAACTCCCCGACGCCAGTTCCTGAAACGGCGCAACTTTGGTTATTGGCGTACGTTCCTGCTCCTATGATTGGCGAATCGCCAACACGCCCTGGCATTTTGAGCTCCGTGCCGCCCGTCGAGGTGCCAGCGGCAAGATTGCCGGATTCGTCGAGCGCAACAACGCCGACGGTGCCGTGCTCCTGATCACGCAACAGCTCAGACGTTTTCTTCTTTTCTTCCTCGGATTTGGCGCGCTCATACATTTCCCACAGATGTTCGTTGTAGAAATAAAAAGGCGAAACCAGCTCGATGCCCTGGGACTGCGCGAAGCGCTCGGCTCCTTCGCCTACAAGCATGACATGCGGCGTTTTCTCCATCACCAGGCGCGCCAGGTGTATCGGATTGGCGATATGTTTCACGGAGGCTACAGAGCCGGCGGCGAGCGTGCGACCGTCCATGATGGAAGCGTCGAGTTCAGGAATGCCGTCGCGCGTGTAGTAGCCTCCCCGGCCTGCGTCGAATAGGCCGGCGTCTTCCATGACACGAATCGTGGCTTCAACCGCATCCAGGCTCGATCCGCCGCGTGAAAGGATTGCGTAGCCGCCCTGGATCGCTTTGACCATTGCCGCGCGGCGCGCTTCGATCATCGCCGGTGTAGCGCGGCTGTAGTCGCCTGCGCCGCTATGCGCGACGAGAACGAAATTCGAGCTCGATTGAGGCCGCGCAGTAGGATTCGCCCCAGCGGACTGGCCGTGATTTGCCGACGCGAGCCCAACAACCAGCGCGAAAAGCGCCACCACAGGAAGTCGAAAAATTTTCATTGGAGCCCCCCACACGGCATTTGAAAGATCTCATGCTACCGAGCGAACGTCGGCGGCGGATGTCCAGCGGGGAGTCTGTGTGTCTCCGAGAAAGATGTCAAGCAGCCCGGAATGCGCGCGGCGGAATCTTTCGCTCGAGAAACACAATGTTTGTTGAAATTCGGGCGCGGTTGGTTATGATACGCAGTCTTGCGCACGCGAGACCTCAGGAGTACGTTTCTTCTGAACCGATAGCGAATGGAATCGGGAGCGAAACCGATGCAGAGCAGAGTTCCGAATAGGGGTTCGGCAGCAACAGCCGCGCTGTTATCAATCTTGATCGCGATCATGGTGGCTGTGACCGTCTATGTATTCGTCGCGAACCTGTATCCGGCCCCACCACCGATTACGGCGAATGGCGAGTTGATCGACAGGCAATACAACCTGACTCTTTACATGACGGGCGTCGTTTTCGTTCTTTCCCAAATCGGATTGGCTTACGCGATTTTCCGATTCCGCGACAATGGGCAACGCGCGCAGTTCACCCGCGGCAACAATACGCTCGAGATGCTCTGGACTTCGGCCACTATCATCGTGTTTCTCGGCGTTGGGATTCTTGGCCGCAAAGCGTGGGCTGAGACACGGTTTACGGCTGCATCGCCCGATGCGATCAAGGTCGAGGTCACTGAAAATCAGTTTGTCTTCAATTTTCGCTATCCGGGTCCCGACGGGAAGTTCGGAAGATTGGATCCCAAGCTCGTCAGCGCGTCGTCTGGTAATCCGATCGGACTGGATTTGAATGATCCTGCCGCGAAAGACGACATTATCGTTCCAACGCTGACGGTTCCTGTAAATCACGAAGTGGAACTCGAACTTCGTTCACAGGACGTCATCCACAACTTCTACGTGCGCGAGCTTCGTTTGCAGCAGGACGCAGTGCCTGGCATCGAGATACCCATTCATTTCACGGCTACGAAGATTGGGCAGTACGAAATTGTGTGTACGCAGTTGTGTGGGTTAGGACATTACCGGATGCGCAGCGTGTTAAACGTCGTTTCGGATACCGATTACCAAGATTTCCTGAAGCAGCAGGCGGCAGCCCAGTAGGGGATTGCAAGCAGTCAGGAGGCCACGAATGAGTTCGCATGCCGATTCGGCACACGCAATGCATGCGCCGACCGGATTCATCAGCAAATATATTTTCAGTGTCGATCACAAAGTTATCGGCATTCAGTATTACCTCTTGGCTCTCGTCGCTGTGACCATCGGGATCGTTCTATCCGTGTTGATGCGTTTCCATTTGGTCTGGCCGAGCGCGCATCTGCCCATCGGGGGCGGAATGATGACGCCCGAGCAATACCTGGCTCTTGTCACTATGCATGGGACCATCATGGTTTTCTTCGTACTGACGACCGCGCCACAGAGCGGATTCGGGAACTATTTTCTACCCATTCAAATCGGCGCTGCGGATATGGCGTTCCCGCGGATCAATATGCTTTCGTTTTGGGTGACGTTTCTTGCATTCGTCGCGTTAATTGCGGCGTTCTTTGTGCCGGGTGGCGCGCCAATCAGCGGATGGACGGGATACGCGCCGCTTAGCGGACTCGGCGAAATTACCGGACCAGGTGAGGGACTCGGGCAAACGATGTGGATTGTGAGCATCGCGCTCTTCTGCATAGCTTCGCTTTTGGGCGCTCTGAATTTCATTGCGACGACAATCGATCTTCGGGCGCCTGGAATGTCGCTGATGCGGATGCCGCTGACGGTTTGGGCTTGGTTCGTTACGGCAATTCTTGGGTTGCTGGCATTTGGAGTGCTGCTGGCGGCGGGAGTCTTGCTGATTTTGGATCGTTCGGCTGGTACGAGCTTCTTTGTTCCAGCGGGCGAGATCGTCAGTGACACGTTGTTGAACCACAAAGGCGGCTCGCCGATTCTTTGGCAGCATTTGTTCTGGTTCTTTGGTCATCCGGAAGTCTATATCGCGATTCTGCCGGGCATGGGTGTGGCATCGCACATCCTTTCGACGTTCTCGCGCAAGCCGATTTACGGATACCGCGCGATGGCCTACGCGCTCTGTACGATCGGCTTTCTGGGATTCATGGTTTGGGGCCATCACATGTTCGTGAGTGGAATGAGCCCCTATTCGGGTTTTGCATTCTCCGTTCTGACAATGTCAATCGGAGTGCCGTCCGCGATTAAGACATTCAACTGGCTCGGGACGCTGTGGGGCGGGAAGATTCAGTTGAAGACGCCCATGCTCTTCGCGCTCGGTTTCGTATCGCTTTTTGTCAGCGGCGGACTTTCGGGATTATTCCTCGCGCAGCCTTCAGTGGATAACCGATTGCACGCCACCTATTACGTTGTCGCCCACTTTCACTTGGTTATGGGAGTCGCCGCAATTTTCGGAATCTTTGCGGCCACGTACTTCTGGTATCCCAAGATGTTCGGCAAGTTGATGGGCGAGGGGCTCGGCAAACTTCATTTCTGGGTTACGTTTGCCGGTGCCTATTGCATATTCATGCCGATGCATTTCCTCGGGATTGCCGGCGGCATTCGGCGTTATGCGGACTATACGGGAGTGCAGTATCTGGCTGCACTTCAGCCCTTGCATAAGTTCATCACGATCGCGGCGTTCATTACGGCTGCCATTCAGCTCGTTTTTCTGTTTAATTTTTTCTGGAGCCTGAAGTTCGGTTCCAAAGCGTCGGACAATCCATGGAATGCAACGACGCTGGAATGGACGACCGCCACGCCGCCGCCCCACGACAATTTTGCGGGGCACTATCCAAGTGTTTACCGTGGTCCGTACGAGTTCAGTGTTCCTGGCGTGGAAGAAGATTACATTCTGCAGAATCTAACGCCTGAACAGGTTCGCCGGACAAAGTAGAGAACGACTATGCCGACAGTAACAGTCACCGACGAAATCGAGGTTATTGGACCAGGCAGAGGCCGGGGACCTGGCGGAGACGGCAAACCGCCCGGTGGCGGTGGAGGGGGCGGCGGGAACGAAGGTGGCGCTGGCGGATCGGCAGTCCCGCAACGAACGTACATCACCGGTATGACGGTCGCGCTCGGCGGGATCTTGATGTTCTTCATGGCGCTCGTTAGCGCATACATTGTCCGCAAGGGCACTTCGAACGATTGGCGGCCTCTTGCTGTGCCGCGAATACTGTGGGTGAACACGGCAGTGCTCATTCTCAGCAGCTTCACTCTCAGCTTTTCTCGGAAGCGATTCCTACAAGGCGACAAGTCAGCATTCCGGCACTGGTGGTTGGTAACTACGGCGCTCGGATTTCTTTTTCTCATCGGCCAAATAGTGGCTTGGAGACAACTCGCGAACGCTGGAGTATTTCTGGCAACCAACCCGAGCAGCAGTTTCTTCTACGTGTTCACCGCGGCGCATGGCCTTCATCTACTGGGTGGCGTGCTCGCGCTTTTCTGGGTCGCCGTGCTGCCGATGCGGCGATTGACGCAGAGTACGGCGACGACTGTCGCCGCGATGTACTGGCATTTCATGGACGGGCTGTGGGTGTTCATTTTCTTACTTCTACTTCTGGGACGGTGAGACGTGAGCCATTTGGAACCTGAGGGTCTTCTCTCGACGCCGTGGTCGGGCGGCGCATCGCCCTTTGCGATCAATTCGAAGAAGTTGGGGATGTGGCTTTTCATCATTTCGGATTCGCTGACGTTTTCAGCGCTGCTCGTCGCGTATGCATACGTGCGGCTGTCAAATCCAGATTGGCCGCGTCCCTTCGAAATTTGGCCGGCGATTGCGAAGTCCTCGCTGATGACTTTCATTCTACTCAGCAGCAGCTTGACGATGGTGCTCGGCGTTGCCTCAGCGCATCGCGGCGATCGCAAAAAGACGCTGCGCTACCTCGGCCTAACGATGCTTTTTGGCTTAGCATTCGTGGTCATTCACGCAACAGAGTGGTACACGCTAATGGTGGTGGACCATGTGACGCCGTGGTCGAACCCGTGGGGCGTGCCTTTGTTCGGCGGGACATTTTTCGGACTAACCGGCCTGCACATGCTTCACGTAACCATCGGCGTCGGCTACCTGGCGGTGGTGGCCTGGGGCTTTGGAAACGGACGATTCAAGCCGGAAGATGTGGAAGTGAGCGGCCTTTACTGGCATTTCGTGGATCTGGTCTGGATGTTCATCTTCCCGCTGGTCTATTTGATGTCTGTCAACCTCAAAGGGTAGGAGAGAAGCATGAGCGCACACGGAGCGGCCGTCGGGACTCACGAGGTTGGCACCACCAAATTATTCACGCAGGTATGGTTTTGGCTCCTCGCTCTGACCGCCATCGAAGTCTTCCTGGCCTACTTGCGATTGAATCCGGCGCTCATGCTAACGATTCTTGTGGGATTATCGCTAATCAAGAGCGCCCTGATCATTTCCTACTTCATGCATCTGCGGTTCGAGCACCTCGGATTGTTCCTTTTGCTTATTCCTGCGATGGTGTTCTGCATTTGCATGATGCTGATCATGATGTTCCCGGATAGCCTGCGGATTCTGGATCTCCGGCCTCACTAATTTAGGTTTTTTATTAAGCACAACGATTGACCTTCAGGCGCTAAATTCACAAGAATTTATTGCAGTTCAGTCAGGCGAACGTGGCTAACGAAGCCGCCCAGGCGGGTCTGCTGGCAGAGGCGATTCTGAGGCGGCGGGCGATGCTGCGTCGGCTTCGAGCCTTGATGGCGGCGGCTGAGGTATCCCGAGCCCCCGGTTCATCTCTAGATGATCTTTTGCGCACACCGGGCAGTAAACCTTTCCCGTATCTTCGTCGCGAAGGCTGGCGAGCTCATAGCAGCCGTGGATGCAGTCGCAATAACCGGTGTTACTCGAAGTCTTGATCGCTACCAAAGCCATCCGAACGGCCTCCTCTGCGGATACTATCTGCGTTCTTATGCACGCGCAAGCGCTCTCACACACGAAAGACATCGATTGCGGTGCAGTTGAGATCGAAATCAGTAAGTCGATCGCGCGGCGTTCTTGCGCGCTTTAGACGCGTTCCTGCGGCATTAATTGGAACGGGTTGAGCGTGTTGTCGTGGAGGTCTTGCCAGATGCGATCGGGAACCGACAGGAAAACCGCAACGACTCGAGGATCAAATTGTGTTCCCGCGTTCTTGCGAATTTCTTCGCGAGCGACCGAGATGGGCAGCGCCTTGCGATATGGCCTATCGGAAATCATTGCGTCGAGCGTGTCCGCCACTGCGAATATTCGTGAGCCCAACGGAATGTCTTCACCTTTGAGTCCCTGCGGATAACCAGTGCCGTCGTAGCACTCCTGATGCGTCAGAACTATTTCTGCTGCTTCTTTGAGAAATGGAATCCGTTTGAGCACGTCGAAGCCGATATCGCAATGGCGGCGCATCACGGAACGCTCATCTACAGTCAGGGGTCCTGGCTTTCGAAGAATGGAGTCTGGAATTCCCATCTTACCGATGTCGTGCAAGAAGGCGCCGCGCGCGATATGCCGTAATGCGACCTTGTCAACGCCCATCGCTTCAGCCATTCGGATAGTGAACGCTGTCACACGCTGGCAGTGGCCTTCTGTTTCCGCATCTTTGGCGTCCAGCGCGCCGCCGAGCGCCTCGAGCGTGTGATCGTAAGACTGTTCAAGATCTCGCAAGGCAAGCGAGAGCTGCTGCGTCCGCTCCGCCACCAATTGCTCGAGGTCGCTTTGATACGAGCGATTTTCCATCACCAATCGGCGATGCTCAAGCGCCCGCCCCACGCTCATATATAGCTGGTCTTTCTCAAATGGCTTCAGAATGTAGTCATAGGCGCCGTTTCGAATGGCTTCAAGTGCGATGGCGATATCGTGCATCGCCGTTACCATGATGACCGGTACGTCCGGATCCTGTTCGCGAAGCTGCGCCAGCAATTTCAGCCCGTCCATCTCGGGCATCACGATATCGCTCAAGACCAGCGCCGGCGGCTCTTTCTTGAAGTGCTCGAGCGCGACTTGCCCATTCGGTGCAATGTCGCACTGGTAGCCTTTGGCCTCAAGGAGAGTGGAAATCACTTCGCGGATTGCTTCTTCGTCATCCGCAATGAGGATTCGTTCGTTCAGCACAGATTTGGCCTCGTTGGATACGTGAACCTCGCATTTTTCGCGAGGCCACACGTATACGCCTCTATAGACTCATGACCCCGCGAAAGAAAATGCACTCAGCTTGCCAGTTCAAGCTCCATTCTTCAAATGTGCTTATCGTCCATTAAGCTATTTATTTTGAATTGCTTACGTCGGGTTGGATATGTCGAAAGGCGATGCCGGCCCTATTGTATGTCTCACGCCACGCAGATTTGGCTCGAAAGAGTCTCACCATGCGACGGCAAATCAAACTTCGCCTTATGTACAGGAAGTTCGTCGAGATCCAGACTATGACTGTATGGGGTGTTGCGCGGGCCCTTCAGGAGCGAGCGCCTGCAACGCCGCCATCATCTCTTCGACTTGCCGTGAGAGCCCGCCGACTAAGCCACTGAGATTGGCGACAACATCAAACGGCAGACTGCCGGCCATTCCGAACCGGAACAGGGCAATGCGATAAAGAATTCGGAAACGAATTTCGAGTAATAGACGCTCGGTTTCTTGCCTGTGCTCAACCTTGGGGGACAACGACGCCACTTCGCGCGCAAGACGATCCAGGCACGCGAAATCCTCGCCGATTCCGAGCAGGTACTTACGCAGAGCCGCTCGACGCTCCACCCGCAGCCTCTTCGCGCTGCCGCTGGGAAGCCGGCTATCGATAAAAAGTCGGTCTTCGTTCGTAAGCGCACGGCGTATCTGTGCGAGGTGGCGGAAATGCTTTGCCGCGAGGGATTCCACGTTAACGGCGGCAATAGGCCTAATCGCCGCCTCGGCTTTCAGCGGCCGAATGAGTAGTCCGAGACCCACCAGGAGAAGCACTGCTGCGATGACGGCGAAGAAGATAGGATCGATCGTCATCGTAGAATCTCCAAGAGTCTGGAGTTCAGTTCGCGCAAGCGCAGATTTACCTCCGGCATAAGTTGGCCGTACGCTCGCGGGCCAAGCATCGCGGTGGCAGGTACTTCTACCGGGAGGGGCTTCCAGACAGCCGCAAGCCAGATCAACATGGAAATTGTGAACGAATTGACGACGATTTGTGCGTACAACGGGTAGAACCCTGAGCTGAAAACAGAGATAAACTCATGATCAGCGACTTGCACCGCCGAATAAAAAATCATGCCTGCGGAGACCAGCGCGATAACCCGGTCTAATCGAATCATATAGTAGCGAGTGAATATAAACGCAAATATAAGCGTCCCGAGAATCGCGAGTTCGAGATCCCGCTCAAGGATGGAGATCAACGAGCTGACATGATTCTGATTGTGCCAAGCGGCGACCGCCGCCTTCGCGAAAAGAATCCCGGCAACTCCACAGAGAATAATCCGGCACAGCTGCCATATCCCAATGTTCTGTCCAAGGGCCTTGCGGCAAATCTCAAAAACGACAAGGCCCCGCAAACTGAGAAGAACCGCTTGGCTCAGCCAATAACACCAGAAATAGGATTTAGAATTAAAACCAAGCTCTAATATGAGGATCCAGCGGATGACTTCCGCGAGAACGACTGAAATCAAGTACACAGTAAAGATCGGAAGTCTGCGCAGGAGGCCGTGACGAACCGCCAGGAGGGCTACGGTAAGCTCAAGCAGGACCGCGGCAATCCACCGGCCATTATTCGCTAAGATGAGCATGGAAGCCCGGCGCAAGCATAGCATAATATTAACGCACCGGTAAACTATGACGCGCCAGGCCCCCTCGAGAACGCCGAGAAATCCAGAACCGCTGTGAATTACGAGTTCTTAGCTCGCGACTATGCGACGAATGGCTTCCCCGTAGGAAACGGAGGTGGCGGTGATCCCGCTCCGTCTGCCCACTGGCTGTGAGGCGGAAACGGCGGCGGTGGTGATCCCGCTCCGTCCACCAAATGGCTATGGGGAGGGAAAGGCGGCGGAGGTGATCCCGCTCCGTCTGTCCATTGAGGGTGCGTGTTTACCGATTGAGTGTTGACGGGGCTGACTACCGGGAGTAGCATCAGTAGCGCAGCTAAGCTGAGTAGAACGAAGGCTTTCGTTTTCATGTTTGGACTGCCTCCTTGGCAGCGCATGGTGGGTATGATTTCACGCGCTCAAAGAAAACAGTCGCAGACGCAGAAAACGTTCAGAAATCGGAACAGGCGGGAAAATGGACTCGTGGGAAAACTTTGAGCTAAATCAACTGATCGTTGATGATTTTTGTTCTCGAACTCTCTCTGAAATTCCGAACGATTTCTGCAGGCTAGTCCACATCACGATGCTTCGCGATCATTCCTCGGGGAAATACTGTCATGAAGGTCTCGAGACACTTTACTCCGGGGCCGGTGTTGACGAGGCGCTGCATTACTGTCACGAGCAGGTTTTTCAGAAGCTGCTAGAAATGCCGCTCGAACGTCTGGAATCGGATTTGCGGACTTGCCTTACGACCATGGACAGCGAGCCTGATGAGATCGCGACGAGATGGCTCGAGCTCGAGTTTTATCGTCTGCTCGCACCGTTTGGATTGCCGGAATATCTGCGAGATTTGTTTTGCGCGAATGTGCGGGCTTTGCTCGAATTGGTTGTCAGGGACGAAGCTATGGTTCGGTCAGCCGCATAGCGACCCCTACCACTCGGCCTACGATTTCTGCCTCTTCAGGATACCGGTGACATTCCGGAGCCGACGCCGACAGTGGATGCGGTTGCAAGATTAGTCTTCCTCGATCGCGCGAACACCACGAACATCTGTATCCACGTCTGAAATCTACGAAATACAAGGGCCGGTCGTATTCGTTCCGCCAGCCCCCTTCTTCGACAGTCTGGATCGATGGATCGATCAATACGAGTGATCCCGGCCGTACCAGGGGATCCATCCAGCGGTCCTCGGAGCCGATATAGCCGTAGCGGTGCTTCGTTCCGTTCAGGAGTGCGCCTTCGAAGTGCTTCCACGATTCTACGACTCGCGTGAGACTGTCGGTGCGGCGGGCATCGAAGGCGGGGTCGAATCGCAGAGGGATGCGCAGGCGGCGAGGCGGCGTTCCCAAGTGGGTGTTCTTGGTGCTATGAGCAAAGCTGTCTCGAAAGTGCTCGTCGAGCGGAATGTTGTACCACTGACAGACTTCGAAGACATCAAGATGGTAAAGCGTGCAGAGGGTGTAAAGCTTGTGCAATGTTGGCGTGACGTCCGCATTTTCGATATCGGCCAGACGGCTGATATGGATAATAAATTCCGGACGGCCATGCTTGCTCGCCAGTTCGTAGCTCGATTGTTCGACATCTCGATACGTGAGCCCGAGTCGCTCACGCACTTGTCTCAGACATGACCCGGGCTGCATCAGATCTCCTACGGACGTCTCGGGCCGGTAGCACCCAACGATTATATCAGATGGCTAACATCATGTTCCGTTAACGGAACACTAACTCCAGCCGCCACCTCGAACTTTTTGGTGAAAAGCCTCCAAAGCTTTGAACCCAAACCTGATATTCTGAAACTCAATCCTATGGAATCAAGGCTCCGAATCATCGTGAGGCGGTACCTCGCTCTGGGCGTCATCGTTGTATCGCTCGCAGCGCTGATCGGTTTGACCGCGCAGCAAGCTCGTTCGTTCGCGGGAATGCAAGACCCGCCGGCTTCAACCTCTGCGACGAAGACTCCCCTCCGGTCCGTCCAACATGGAACTCCCGAATTTCTCAAGGCCGCCGATGAAGTCCTCGTTCAAATGAGTCAACTGCTTGGCCTTCCGGTAAAGGCGCCCCTCAAGAAAAGTCTTCGTTCAAAAAAGGAAATCCGAGAATACCTGGTCCGCGAGGATCAGGAAGACAAGAGCGACGAACAGCGGTACGCCGACCAGAAGGCGTTGGAAGCTTTTGGGCTGATCCCTCCCAATTTCCCCTTGGATGCCTTCATGCTTGACGTGCTCACCGACCAGGTCGCCGGACTTTATGACGCAAAGGCGAAGGAATTCTACATTGCGGATTGGATTCCTGTCGATGAGCAGCGGAGCGTGATGTCGCACGAATTGACTCATGCGCTTGTGGACCAATCGTTTGGTTTGGATGAATGGATTAAAGCGGCGCGGCCGAACGACGATGCTGAATTGGCTCGAGACTCCGTGAGCGAAGGTTCCGCTATTGCGGCAATGATCGATTATTCGTTGCTCGACCAGAAAATTGGCGTGAGGGATCTGCCTGATGTAACCGAAATAATAAGATCAGGCGCGGTTAGCGAAATGGAAAAGGATTCTCATCTTTCGAAAGCGCCGGCCATTATCCGTGACGAGCTGCTATTTCCTTACTTGGCGGGAACTTCATTCACGCAACAGTTCCTGAAGGCGAATACCGGCTGGAAAGACCTTCCCAAATTATTCGAGAATCCGCCAGTTTCCAGCCAGCAAATTATGCATCCGGAACTGTACCTTAAGGGCGTGAAGCCAGCGGCGGTCACGCTGCCGAACTGGACCGGGGCTGTACCTCCCAACTGGAAACTGCTCGAAGAAAATGTCTTGGGTGAATTTGGATTGCAGGAAGTCTTGAAAGAATTCATCGGAGGCGAAATGGCGCAACAGACCGCGCCCTTTTGGGACGGCGATCGATATTCCGTATTCGAAGACCAAAAGACGAAAATCACTTCCCTAATCGTTCGCATCCATCTGGACAACGAGGAAGATGCCGCGCGGTTTTTCGGAAAGTATAGCGAAGCGCTCGAGTTCAAGCACAAGACTCGAGCCGAACTGATTCGCCGTCCGAACTTCTTCCAGTTCAAAACAGAGGCCGGAAAGGTGTTCCTACGCTGCTTCGCGAGCGACTGCTTGTCAGTCGAACAAGCCGACCGGGACACATTTGACAAGATCAATCATGCGATCGGGTGGCCCCCAGCGCCCGCGGAGATTGAGCCGGTAACGAAGCCGACTGTGACCGAGCGATTGAGATTCCAAGACAACGCGATCCCCGCGCTCGGAAGTTTCTAGCTTTCTAGCCGCTACGAATCCAGACGACGAATCACCATCAGCGTCAAATCGTCGGATGGTTGGCCGTCCGCCGAATGGTTTTGGAGATCATTCAGAAAAGCTGCCGAGAACTCTACCGGATTCAGATGGTACTGAGATTCCACAAATTCGCGGAGCTTCCTATCACCGTATTCAGTTCCCTCCGCGTCGCGCGATTCCGATAGACCATCCGTGTAGAGAACCAGACTTTGAGACGGTTCGAGACGTAATGTCTCGGTCGTATATTCCGCCGAAGAAAACATCCCAAGCGGCAGACCGGTAGCGTCAATAGATTTGGCGTTCGCGCAGCCTGTAACCCAGACGGGCGGGTGCCCAGCGCTGCCAATCTCCACGTCACCGTTTCTGCTCGCACGGCCACACACGAGTGTGGCGTAGAGGCCGCCAATCGTGCTTTCGCAGAAGAGGCGATTCGCCAATTCAAGAACATGAGCGATCGGACGCTCCAGTGGAATCAGGCTGCGAAACATCGCGTGCAGATGCGCCATCAGCATCGACGCCGAGAGTCCCTTGCCGGTCACGTCGCCGAGCAGAAATACCACCGAGCCGTCGCCATTGCCGGATTGAATTACGTCGCAATAATCGCCGCTCACCACTCCCGCGGGTTTATACCGGTAATGAAAATGCCAGCCCGCTGATCGAATTTCTGCCGGAGGCAGCAGCGATCTCTGAATGCTGGCTGCCGTTTCTACATCCTGCTCAAGTGCGCGACGCTCTTTGATTGTCAAATGGTCGAGGCAAAAGCGGACGAGAGGATCAGCGGCCAGCCGTTCGAATTCCACCGTATCGTGACAGGTTTCGCAGATCCCGAACGTGCCCACAGCAAGGCGCTCAAGAGCCGAATCCACTTCGGCGAGAAGCTTGCTGATCTCGACAGTCGGCGTGGTTTCTATTGCAGATGTGAGTCGCCGCCGCCGCGTCTCCAATTCTGTTTTGAAATACCCGTCACTAATGCTGGCCATGTGCACCTCCGGAGAGAGTTTGATTGGCGCGGGCCACTCGTGCCATCCGATTCAGGCGGCCAAAACTCACGCCGTGTGACTATTTCGATTCGGCGACTAAGCCACGCGATTCAGTCAAATTGGCCTCTAAGAGCGTCTCGTTTTGGCCCGTCGAACACTTATTGCGAAGTCGAGCCATGCGCTTGTCAAGATCCGTTCGCCATTTGCCGGTGCGCGCCGGAGGAACGAAATCGATGCTTCGCGAGCGTCGCAACTCTGCAAGCGCTTCGCCGATCAACTCGGCGGCGCGCTTGGGATGTCGCATGCGATGCTCGAAGTATTTTGCGAGTTCGACGTAAGCTTCCAAGCCCTCGCGCGAAATCCCGCGCAGCTCCATCCAAAGCGACGTCGCGCGAGCAAAATCGCCTTCGCGTTTTGCCAGTCGCGCGAGCGCGGCACGAGCCGTCCCGTCCACCGGCTTCGGTAGCACGCGGGCAATAGCATGTGCGTAAAGATCGCGCGCGCGCGATGATTCTCCCCGCCGATCGCAAATTCTCGATACACCGAATACTTCAAGAGCGTCCGCGCACTCCGATTCCGGCGCTGCCAGAAGCGAAAAAACGCGGCCCGTCAGCGCAGCGAGTCCCACAAGATCCATCTGGTTGTGATAAAAAACCGGCACAAGTTGTTCGGCGCAGCCGCCGCGCAGAAAATCGAAATAAATCTGAGGGATCAAATCGGAGACGATGTCGTGGCCTCGATTTCGACCCAGCACATGGCGTTCGAGTTCACACAAGCGAACCGAACCAATTCGCGGCCGCCACAAGTGCCGCGAGGTATGCAAAAGGTCGAGATGCGCGCGAGGAGCTTTCGGCGAGATCGAGCGCGTCATTCGAAATCGCGTCTCGAGCAGCGGCCAATCGAACGACTTGCCATTGAACGTGACCAGGATGCTCCGCTCAGCTAATCGCTCTTTCAGAGTACCGAGAACGGAGTGTTCATCGCAGTGGTCGCGCATGAAGAATTGCTCGACCTCCAAGCCGCCCGCATCCCACCACGCGATGCCGATCAAGAATGCGTATGTCCCCGTACCACCAGCGAAGCCCGTCGTTTCTGTGTCGAGGAAGAGCCAATTGTTCTGGTCCGCCGCTTCGTCTGGAGCGTCAGGCGCGAGCAACCGCAACGCCGCCATCGTCACATCGCCAGGCGAGGCATCCGAAAACCAGCGGCGCACGGAAAGATGCTCGCCATGGCGTGTTTTTTGCAGCGTCGCGCCGAGCAACCGAGCGAGAGTGTCCGCGCCTTCTGGAGTAGCAGGCACGTAGCCGCGCGGCTCCACGCCAGCCCGTTTTGTCGCGGGCTTCATCGCAGCAATCCGATTGAACCGATGTTCGTTCATCAGGCTCATATTCGAACTCTTGCCTCTAAGCTCCTCGTGTAAGCCGAGAAAGAATCGTCAACGCAACTTCTTTCGCCTTATCGCTCTTTTCACCCGCCGGCCCGACACACGACGGACATCCGCCCGTGCACGAGCACGCCGAAATAAGTTCGCGCGTGCGATGGAGCAACAACTCGTAAGCGCGAAAAAGCGGCTCGCTAAAACCGATACCGCCCGGATACGCGTCGTAGAGATACAAATTCGGCTCAAAATAATCGCGCGGCAGATTCGGGTCTGCGGCAATTTCGGCTTCTTCATGCCAATCGGGCACCACGCCCGGACTTGGAGGCCGTTCGCCGATTGCCGTCCCAAGATCGCGAGGGTCGCACATCAACAGCAACGAGGCGATCGACTCGAGCGCGCGCAACAATCCAAACATTCCAGCCTGTCGGTCAGACAGCGAATAATCGAGGCTGGCAACCAGCGAGCGATTGAGCGTGATCCAAAATGCGGTGGTATGCATTTCGTTTTCGGGCAATTCCAATTTGCCGGAGCCCACATTCTCATTGGTGAAAAATTTGATTTTCTTGAAGCCAACGACTTGCGACCGCACTAGAACATCCCCATACACGCGCATCGCCGGGCCGGCAATGGCGTCTTCGTCCGCAATCTCGAGCACACGTACCTGCGTATAGCGAATCGCATCGGTAAAATAATCCACGTTGACGCGCTTCACAAAGGCCTTGCGCTGATCGAAATCCAGTTTCTCCACGTGATACTGCTGGCCCTGGTGGATGTAGATGGCTTTCGGATGCACAGTCGTCAGCGCACTCGAGAAGTCCACTTCGCCGATAACCTCCGGTTCGCCTGAGATTCCGTCATCCACGCTTTCATTTCCGGTGACATCAACAATGACAAAGTTGTCCGACGTGACAGATCGCAAGCTAACCGTGTCGGCAGGATAAGCTTCCTGCACCCAGTGCCAATTTTCGCCGCTCTTGTGAAGGAAACCCGCCTCACTGAGGCGATCGCAAATGGCCTGCACATCCACGCCGCCGAATTTTTCGTCCGGCGAAATTGGCAGCTCGAAAGCAGCGCACTTCAGATGATTGACGAGGATCTCCAAATTATCGGGCTGTACATACGCATGCTCCGGCGAGCGCCCGAAGAAATAATCGGGATGCTGGACGATGAATTGATCAAGCGGCGACGATGAAGCCACCAGAACAGCGCACGCGGCGCCGCTGCGTCGTCCGGCCCGGCCCGCGCGCTGCCATGTCGAGGCAATCGTTCCTGCATAGCCCGCCATCACAGTCGCATCGAGCGAACCGATATCGATCCCAAGCTCTAGGGCGTTCGTCGCAACTACACCTCGTATGCGCCCTTCGCGTAAGCCTCGCTCGATGGCGCGGCGTTCGCCGGGCAGATAACCGCCACGATATCCGCGGATCGGCTCATCATTGCCTGGCGGCGCGGGATATGCCTGCTTCAGGTACGTGAGCAGAACTTCGGTATGAAGCCGGCTGTTAGCGAATACAATAGTCTGCAGCTTCTGCTTGAGAAATTCCTTCGCAACCCGCGTCGACTCGTTGAGATAGCTTCGTCGAATTCCAAGATTCCGATTAACGACCGGCGGATTGTAGAACGCAAAAATTTTCTCCGCGGAGGGCGCGCCATTTTCGTCGAGCACTTCCACTCGTGACTCCGTCAGTCGCGAAGCAAGCTCTCCCGGATTTGCGATAGTTGCCGAAGAGCAGACGAACTGCGGATCCGAGCCATAAAATTTCGCGATCCGGTGTAGACGGCGCAGAACGTTTGTAAGATGGCTGCCGAAAACCCCTCGGTAAGTGTGCAGCTCGTCGAGCACGATATAGCGCAAGTTTTCGAAGAGCCGCAGCCAACGCGTGTGGTGAGGCAGAATACCCGTGTGCAGCATGTCGGGATTCGACAGAATCACGTGGCCCCGCTCGCGGATAGCCTTGCGCGCGTCGCCCGGTGTATCCCCGTCGTAGGTGAAAACGCCGAACGAATCATCAAGCCGCGTAGCGAGATCATGCAATTCTGTGAGTTGGTCCTGCGCCAGAGCTTTGGTCGGGAACAGGTAAAGTGCGCGTGTATCCGGATTTTCGAGAATTGCATTCAGCACGGGCAGGTTGTAGCAAAGCGTCTTCCCAGACGCAGTCGGCGTGACGATGACGACGTTCTTACCCTCACGAACCTTTTCCGCCGCCAGCGCCTGATGCGAATAGAGTTGCGTGACGCCTTTTGCGCGATATGCCGAAGCCAGCTCCGGCCGCACCCATTCAGGCATCGGCGCGAATTTTGCTTCACGAGCAGGGAAGTGCTTGATGGCAGTCAGGACTTCACCTGTCCGGTCGAGAGTCGCCAGGCTACCCAAGGCGTCGCGAACGGCCTCAAGGGTCGAGCGTGAACGAACGGCTAAGGATTGGGGCAAGCGCGACCTCCCTCAGACGAAACTCTATTCGCTTTTTGTTCGCTGAGGCTAGCACGCTGGCATTGCCGGCGCAATACCAAATTCGTGAGCATATTCGACTTTGCGTAAATGCAGCTTCGCGGCTTGACATGGAAGCTAAAAGGCCGCTATAGAGAATGCATGGCGCATACCTTCATTGTTTTCGATTTCGGCACAAACGAAGAAGCCTCGCAGCAAGCCAGGCGTCGCGTCGACGGCTGGAAGCAAGGCTACCGTCTGGGCAACAAATTACTCATGAAATTCGAGAGAAAGGGCGAAGCTGGCGAAGCCGGCGACGCCAAAGAAAGCAGCAAATCAAAGAAGAAAACGGATGAAGCGAAGGCCGAAAATGTCCGCGTGCTCATACGCCTTGATTTTTCCGATCACGAAAAACTCTCGTTCACTCGGTGGCTAGAGCGGATTCCGAAAGACGAATCGTTCAAGGCGGCAAAGGGCAAAACGGTTAAACAGGGCGAATCGGAATTCGACGAAATCGAGAAGCTATTCGACTCGCTTGACTAAGCCTCGATCCTGATGCACCTTTTCACTTCCAGTTTTATCTAATAGGTGTCTGGAATCTTTTCCAGCGGCTTCCGGTTGTGATTGGCTATAATTAAGTGAACCCGCAAGCTATGCTCACGCGCTCGGCGGAGACGATGCCCTCCCAGACACGCACGAAAGTCGCACGATTCGACGCGTCGAGATACCACGGCCTGGACCGCGAATCTCTCATCCGCATGTACCGCACCATGTTTCTTTCGCGGCGGCTTGACGACAAGGAAATTCAGCTCAAGCGGCAAAATAAAATTTTCTTTCAAATCAGCGGCGCTGGGCATGAAGCCATCGGCGCTGCGGCAGGCCTTCTTCTTCGGCCCGGTTACGATTGGTTCCATGCGTATTATCGTGACCGAGCCCTCGCGTTGATGCTTGGCATGAGCCCGCTCGAGATGCTCCTCGAAGCGGTAGGCGCGAAGGATGGGCCCAGCTCGGCGGGACGTCAGATGCCCTCCCACTGGGGACATCAGAAAATCCATCTGATTACGCGTTCGTCGCCCACAGGCACGCAGTGGGTGCAAGCCATCGGTACGGCCGAATCCAGTTATTACTACGACGAATTTCCGAAGGCGCTTGATCAAGCAAAAAATGGCCCGCAGGGCTTCGCAGTCACGCACGAGTCTGATGAAATCACCTATACATCGGGCGGTGAAGGCGCCACCAGCGAGGGAGAATTTTTCGAGGCGCTGAACGTCGCGTCGAGCAAGAAACTTCCGCTGCTGTTCGTCGTGGAAGACAACGCCTACGCGATTTCGGTTCCCGTCGAAGTGCAGACCGCCGGGGGAAACATTTCCCGCCTTGTGGCGAATTATCCGGCGTTGCATGTCGAAGAGTGCGACGGCACCGACCCGATCGGCAATTACGCCGTATTCGGCCGCGCCATCGAGCACTGCCGTGCCCGTCGCGGGCCAGCGCTCGTACACGCGCACGTGATTCGCCCGTATTCGCATTCACTTTCGGATGACGAGAAGCTCTACAAGTGCGATACCGAGAGGGAAGGCGAAGCGCGGCGCGACCCGCTTCCGAAATTCAGCTTGTTCCTCGTGCGCGAAGGGATTCTCGAAGAGCACGAAATTGAAGAAATCGAAGCCAGCGTGGATCGAGAAATTGCAGAAGCCACGGACAAGGCCCTCGCGGCCGAGTTGCCGTCAGCCGATACAATTTATGCAGATGTCTATTCCGCGGACGTCGATCCCACGTCGCAATCTTTCGAATCTGAGCCCAGTTTTCACGGCGCTCCGAAGACAATGGTGGACATGGTTTCCGCCACCCTCGCGGACGAAATGGCGATGGATGAGCGGATTCTCGTATTCGGCGAGGACGTTGCCGATGTGAGCCGCGAAGACAGCCTCACCAAAGTGAAAGGCAAAGGCGGCGTCTTCAAGGCGACGGCAGGCCTTCAGCGGCGTTTTGGTTCGAATCGCGTGTTCAATACGCCGCTCGCTGAGGCTTCCATCGTGGGGCGGGCGATAGGTATGGCGTTGCGCGGCCTTAAGCCCGTGCCCGAAATCCAGTTCTTCGACTACATTTGGCCGGCGATGATGCAGCTCCGAAACGAACTCGCCACGATTCGGTGGCGGTCGGCCGGCGCATTCAAATGCCCGGTTGTAATTCGCGTGGCTATCGGCGGCTATCTCACCGGTGGCGCGATCTACCATAGCCAGTGCGGCGAGGTGACCTTCACGCACATTCCGGGCCTGCGAGTCGTGATGCCCTCGACCGCGCTCGATGTTAGCGGCTTGCTACGCACCGCCATCCGCTCGGACGATCCCGTGCTATTCCTCGAGCACAAGCACCTTTACCGCCAGCCCTATAACCGATCGCTTTATCCCGGCAAAGATTTCACCATTCCGTTCGGCAAGGCGCGGGTCGTGCGCGAGGGCAGCGATGTCAGCATCATCACTTATGGAGCGGTCGTGCATCGCGCCGAAGTTGCTGCGGCGGAGCTGGGCCGGCAGGGAATCTCGGTGGAGATTGTGGATCTTCGAACCCTTAGTCCGTACGACTGGGATGCAGTTGCTACAAGCGTGCGCAAAACAAATCGAGTGATTGTCGCATACGAAGATACGCGCTCCTGGGGTTATGGCGCCGAAATCGCCGCGCGAATCGCTGATGAGCTCTTCGAAGAACTCGACGCTCCGGTGCGTCGCGTTGCCGCAACGGACACTTTCTGTGCCTACCAGCCGAAACTCGAAGATGCCATCCTGCCCCAGACCGAAGACATCATCCGGGCCGTCAACGACATCGTAAAGTTTTAGAACCAAAAGGAAACTTTTCATCCTCGGAGTTCGTAACTTACAGTAGACACCTTGGTGGGAGGTGCAACATGGTCTGTACAAATTGCCGTCGCGACATTGCCGACGCTTCGAATTTTTGCTATTTCTGTGGAGTACGCCAGCAGCCGGTTCCACCGGCAGGCAACGCGCCGTGGACCGGAAAGCGGCTGATGCGCTCATCCACGAACGTCAAAATTGCCGGCGTCTGCGCGGGTATCGCCGAATACCTCGATTGGGACGTGACGCTCGTCCGTTTACTCTGGGTTCTGCTCACAATTTTTCCAGTGCCGCTCTTTCCCAGCATAATCGGATATGTGGTCTGCTGGATTGTGATGCCAGTGGCTCCGCTCCCGCAGCCCGCAGTGGCTACGGTTGTGACGGCATCGCCGCAGAGCACTCAAACGGCTTAGTTCTTGTCCTTCGAGCGGCGCGGAGGTTTGCCGCGTGAGCGGAAGATTGCATTGTCGAGGGATACGGCACCCGCGCCAACCGCAGCTAGCGTGAAGGCCCCGACGGCGATCGCTAGAGGAAGCTCGTAGTTATGTACCGCGAGAGCACTTCCTTGTGGCAGGTGTACTCTCCAGATTGCGATTGCCATCTCGACAGCCAGCAAAAGGCCCGCAATCCGTGTGAATAGTCCCGCTATCAAAAGCAACCCGCCGAAAAACTCAAGAATTCCCGATATGTAAGCGAAGTAGGGGGGAAAGCCCATGTGTTGAAAAGCGGCGATCCATTGTTGTGTATGCCCAAACAGCTTTGGATAGCCGTGACTCACAAAAATAATCCCTAAGCCGAGTCGCAAGAGCAACAGTGCGAGCGGCTTTAATTTCTCGAGAACTGGCATCAACCCCCCTAAGCAAGCACATCATCTAGTCGTTGAGATCAGAGAATTCTAACAGATGTCCCGCAGCACAATTCCGCGGCAATTGAATCATCTCAATTTCATCAGAGCCCGGAGGCTCCTGCCTCCGGGAACTCCTTGACCCTAAACTAGCTGCAGCTTGAAACCGCGATTTTCCGCCAGCATATTACTTCAGCAATACCGCAAAACTAGTTGTCATCCCGAACAAAGTGAATTTCGGACGGAGCGCAAGACCATTGTGGATCGCCCGGACGGCGTTGATCCATTCGCTGATGTAGAATAATTGACTCGTCTGAGGAGAAGAGTGTCCCAAGCACAGCGCATTGATGTACGCAACACGCCCGACTGTCTTTGGCAAAACGCCGTTGTCGGCAGTGTTGTCCGCTTCTCATTTCACATTTCTTCCACGCGCGCTCTTGTATTTAACTTCGGGGATGTTAGCTGATGCGTCGCGTCTTCCTCGGCATCGCCCTCCTCTCGATAGTGGCCGCACTGGCGTACTGGGGTTCGCACAGGAACCGGGCGCCACTCGAAACCGTATACGCGATCAATCGAAAAGTGACCGTGTGGAGCAGCAATGCCCAAGTTCGCGAGCCTGTTGAAACTCTCAATTTCGGTGACCGGCTCGAAATCATTAACCGCTCCGGCGACAACGCGGACGTTCGCACGGCAACCGGAGTGGAAGGATGGATCGCAGCAAGAGAGGCGGTTTCGTCGGATATCTGGAAGCGCATGACGTTGCTTTCGACACAGGCGCGAACCATGCCCATTCAGGCGCGCGCGCATACCAAAGTCTTGAGCGCCAGTTTGCGGCTCGACCCGGGCCGCAACGGGGCGCTCATATTTCAGGTTGGACGCGACACCAAAATCGCCATTCTTGCGCGAAGAGTTCTAGATGTGGTCAAGCCTGCGGCAGCGCCCAATGAAAGCAACTCCGATTCACCCGATGATGACGCCGACTCGCAAGAACCCCCAACCACCAAGAAGGAAGACTGGTTGCTCGTGCTCGCGGACGTCAAGGATGCTGGCGCAATCGCAGGATGGGTGCTCGCTCGCTTCACTCAAATGGACCTTCCCTCGCCGTTGCCGGATTACGCCATCTCGGCAGGAATGCGCGTGTCAGCGTGGTTTCAATTAAATAGCGTGAACGATGCCTCGGGGGCGTCGAAGCCGCAGTACCTTCTATTTGGTTCGCGCGGACCCGAGGGCGACATTTGCGATTTCACTACCATGCGAGCGTACACGTGGGGCGCAAAGCGCGCGCGATACGAAACCGCATTCGTCGAGAGCGCTTTCTGCGGGTTAATGCCGGTTCTGGTGACGCCTGCCACGCAGCCGGGTGGTGATGCCACATTTCGCTTTCAGGCCGCCAGCGATTCAGGAAAAGAAGAACGCGTTTACCGAATGCACCAAACGATCATCCGGCGAATTGATTCAGGCCATGCGGAGCGCCATGCCAAGCGCCGGACTCGAGGACATTAGGCCCAGATGACTTCGAAGCTCGCGGCGAACCCCTCATCTCACTTGGTACACCGTCGTTTTTCGCCCGCCGCGGTTTTATTGATCGCTTTGACGATTTTGGGCTGCTCTCGCGCGGAAGATACCGTCGTTGCGCAAACTCCGCCACCGCCGCCGCTGACGTTCGTGGCCGAGTGGGGAACTCACGGCCGCGAGCCAGGCCAACTCGGCCGCCCGGAATGGCTGACGACTGACTTCACGGGCAACGTTTTCATCGCCGACTCAGGCACGGGCAGCATCGAAAAGTTCGGCCCGACCGGACACCCGCTGCTATCTTTCGATGACCGCGTGCCAGAAAATCCTTTTCGCGTCGCCGTCGATCCTGGAGCAGCGATCTACGTTCTCTCGCCCGATGCCAACTCGATTTACATTTTTTCGCCGGAAGGCGAGCCGTATCGGCACTATTTGCTCACTCCGCTGAAGCTGCACCAGCGCCCCGAATCAATAGCAGTGGACGTTGCCGGAGATATTTTCGTAATCGTCAGCGCGGAAAAGACCGCCAGCAAATCCGACTCTGCGGCGAATGAAATTCGAGAGTACAACTCGCGCGGCCGATATGTGAAGACGTTGATCTCCCCTTTGGTTTCCGGAGAGCCTTTCGCGCCCGCGTCACTCGCGGCCGGACCGGATGGAAATCTTTACGTTTTGGACATAACGAGTTCGCGCGTGGAAAAATTCAGTTTGGATGGAGACTACGTCGCCACCTGGGATGACACAACAACGCACGGCGGAAAAGTTGATTCAACTCCCGTTGGTTCTGGAATCGGCGTCACTCCGAAATATGTTTTCACTCCCGACTCGGCGATTCGAGGAGTGAAGGTCTGGGCGCTCGACGGGCATGTAAAGTTTTCAGATCCGCTCGATAACCGTCTGCAGTCTGGCAGCGGCAAATTTCAGATTGCCGTGAGCACGCGTGGCGAGCTACTTGTTCTCGATGTCGCCGGAACGCGCGTTCTGCGATATCGAATCAATCTTTAGCAAGCTAGGTCAGGTGAAATCGAATGGCACTTCTGCTTAAGGAATCAGACGTCCGCCGATTACTGACGATGGAAATGGCGCTCGATGCCGTCGAAGAATCGTTTCAACACCTGGCCGATGGCACGGCGATTCTGCATTCACGCCATCGCCTGCATGTGCCCGGCGGTTCGTATCTCCATTACATGGCCGCAGCCGACGTGCGCGGCGGCTACATGGGAATGAAAATCTACACAAGCTCCCGCCAAGGTTTGCGCTTCATCGTTCCTCTGTTCAACGCCGTTTCCGGCGAACTCCTCGCCCTCATCGAAGCCGACTACCTCGGCCAAATGCGCACCGGCGCCGCTAGCGGCGTCGCAACGCGTCTAATGGCGCGCGATGACGCAACCAAAGTTGGCCTAATCGGCACAGGATTGCAGGCACGAACCCAACTGCTCGCCATCGCGCAAGTCCGAAAAATTGAACGCGTCCGTGTATTTGGACGCGACGCGACCCGCCGCGCAAAGTTCGCAAACGAAATGGCGCAGCAACTAAACATTCCAGTGGACCCAGTTGACTCCGCTGAAGCCGCAGTACGCGGCGCGGATATCATCGTCACGTCCACCACCGCCTCGCAACCAGTTCTACATGGCCAATGGCTCCGCCCCGGCGTTCACATCAACGCGATCGGCGCCAACTTTCCTCAGAAGCGCGAACTCGACGAAAATGCCGTGCTTCGCGCGAATATCATCGCCGTCGATTCCCGTGAGCAAGCGAAGCTCGAAGCGGGTGATTTGATTCAACCATTCGAAAATGATCCGTCGCGGTGGGACAGCGTAAAGGAGTTGTCCGAAATAGCCGCAGGCCGCTCCCAAGGCCGCGCGCATCCAGACGACATCACGCTATTTAAATCCAGCGGAATTGCGATTGAAGATGTGGTGACAGCGAGTCGCGTCTACGAAAAAGCTATCGAAATGAAAATCGGGCAGCAAGTGCCCCTATGGGAAAACGAACAGGAATTCGACCAGCGCCCGCCCCGCCCGTGAAATTATTCCGTGAGGTTATTCCGCGAAACTCGCGCGTGAAGGTTTTTCGGTGAAGTAAATTCTACCGGCGGCTCTGCTGCAATCGTTCCCGCAACGCACTATGCAGCCGCGATCGCGTTTCATCCGGCAGCGGCACCGGCTCGGCATTGCAATAAATATCAATCGTCTTCTTACACGTATCAACCACCAGCCGGCACCTCTTGCATTTCTTCAAATGCTCTTCGAGTTCTTGCCTAAGGACCGGATCCAGGGATTTATCGAGGTAACTGGTAAGCTCTTCAATGATGTTGTTGCACTTCACTGTTGATCACCCTGCCGAAAGTACCGGTTGAGCTTCTGACGCAGTTTCAGCCGCGCACGCAACAACCGGGATTTTACCGCGGGTACCGAGAGTTTTAGGATCTCCGCGGTCTCTTCCGTGGATAATTCTTCGATGTCCCGAAGTTGAAAAACGATTCTAAAAGATGGGTCGAGGTCCCCGATTACTTCCGAAAGAATGCCTTGCAGTTCGGCCTGCCGGTAGCGTTCCTCTGGCGACGGCCCCCAGTCCTCCACATCGCGGAAAAAGGAATCCTCGCCCGTTTCGATTTCCTGGTCGAGCGACGTCTCATTCGGCCGCCGCTTGCGCAGCTTCATCAGCGCCTGATTGACGGCAATGCGAACCAGCCACGTATAGAAGCGCGAATTGCCTTGGAAATCCGGGAGATGCTCGTAAGCCTTGAGGAAGGCCTCCTGCATCACGTCCTCGGCATCTTCGCGGCTTCCAGTGATGTTCATCCCCAGCCGAAAGATTTTGCGTTCATACCGGTTGACGAGCGTCTCAAATGCAGCGACGTCTCCCGCGCGCGCCGCAGTCACCAATTCAAGTTCATTGTCCGCAGGCGGAGTCTGTGTCGGCACACTCCCGGCAGCAGCCCCGGAAGCCTCGGCGCTCGGCGCAGCATTCACCGGATCAAGTTTCGGTGCATTCATAGTCGTTACCTGCGCATCACCCACGCATTACCTGCGTTTGACGTCCAGGCACGCAAATAGGGTAGCACACACCGCAAGCCGCGTTGAGCTCAAGCCTGCGCTTCGAGCTAGCCTTCAGGGCATGCAGAAAAAAGCAATCAGCACTCGAAGTGGCTCGAACGCCCGACGGCACTTGTAGCGGCCGGCAGCCGGGCATCCTTCTTTTCTGCCTACGCGTTAATTCGTCCGCGAGCCTCTTTGCCTTTTCCCCGTTACTCGATATGCTATCGTCCGTCGCGGTTCACAGGCCGATAGGGCGCAACACTTCACCGCACAGGCACGACGCGACGCGAAAGGGCCCCAGGCACAAATTATAATAACAACCCCGCCATAACCACGCGACGGCGATAGAATGATTTGGACGCGACTAGGAACTGCCACAAGGGTCATCTAGAATCGGGAGATCGACGCGGATGCGCACGCTGCCTGATTACCTCCGGAAAGGTATGAAGCTGATTATCGTCGGGTGCAATCCCGGCGAACGATCCGCGCGCGTTGGCCATTATTACGCGGGCCGCGGCAATCAATTTTGGCCGCTTCTCTACGAGTCCGGCGTCGTGCCCGAAATGCTCAGCTACAACGACGACAAGCGCCTCGTGGAATTCGGCGTTGGCTTGACGGATTTGGTAAAGCGTCCGACAAAGAGCATGGAAGAAGTCGAGCGCCAGGAATTCGCCGAGGGCCGTGTCCTCCTCGCGCAAAAGCTCGAAGAGTTGAAGCCCCGCGTGGTTGCCTTCAACGGCAAAGGAGTCTACGAACGCTTTTCCGGCCGCACATGCAAGCTCGGACTCCAAAAAGAAACTCTATATGGTGCCAGTGTGTTCGTCCTGCCCTCAACAAGCGGCCTGCACACCGGCTCAGAACGCGGCGTAAAGATGCGCTATTTCAAAAAACTCTCAGTTCTACTGAAAGGTTTGAAAGGCTGACCGAGTTCGCATGACGCCTACACTGTTTGTCATGACAACAGGGATGCGGCGAATGCGGTGTGACGCTGCGGATGCGCTGTTCGGTGGCAGCCCCATTCATGCGGGGGAAGGAGCGCGCTTCAGCGCTCCGAAAGATCCGCGCTTAATTCTCGCGGCTTCAGCCGCGGCGCGCTTTTAATGCAACTCTGAGCGCCGCTCGGCACTTGTAGCGCCGGGCTTCAGCCCGGCATCTTTCTTTTCGAACGAGCGGCGATTCTGAGAGGCATTCCATTGTCAGAAGCCGTAAAGACGGCCAGCGCAAACGTGCTCCTCGAAGAACGCGAAAACTCCGTCCTAACCTTGCGCCTGAATCGCCCCGAGCGCCTGAACGCGCTAAATGTCGAGCTAGGCGAAGCGCTCACAAACGCCCTCCGTCGTGCCGCTGACGATAATACGGTGCGCGCGATCGTGCTCACCGGCTCAGGACGCGCCTTCTGCGCTGGCGGCGATCTCGCCGTGCTTCGAGACGCCCGCGCTCGAAACGCCGGCCACGAGCTAGAAAGCCTTGTCCGCTCAGGAAAAGAAATTTCTCTCCTGCTAGCCACGATTCCGAAGCCGATCCTGGGATCGATCAACGGCCCCGCAGCAGGCGGCGGCGCCAATCTCGCCTTGGGATGCGATTTTCGCATCGCGTCCGATCAGGCAAGTTTTGGCGAGAGCTTCGCGAATCTCGGTTTGTATCCCGATTTTGGAGGCACCTACTTCTTGCCGCGGCTCGTCGGCCCGGCACGCGCCGCCGAGCTTTTCTACACCGGCGAAATGATCTCCTCAAATGAAGCGCTTCGGCTGGGTATTTACAATCGCGTCGTGCCAGTTGACAGCCTGGCTGTGGAAACGCGCTCTCTTGCGTCTAAACTCGCTGCCGCGCCGCCGATAGCGGCTCGTTTCGTGAAGGACCGCCTTTTTGGAACGGATCGTGTCGCACTCGAGCGCGCACTCGATCAGGAGATCGAGCGGCAAGTTGAGTGCTTTATGTCCGAGGATTGCGCCGAAGGATTGGCTGCGTTTGCCGAGAAGCGCCTTCCGGTATTTCGTGGAAAGTAATATCGAACCAACATACATCACTGGAATTGAGTTCTACCGCAGGTCTGAAGCAAAGAAAGGCAACACTTGGTCGAGCCAACCGCGATAGAAGCTCAGATTGCCGCACGCGGCTACACCTACAGTGAGTTGATGGTCGCGGCAGCCGCCCGCGAAATCGCAGACGGCGAGCTGGTGTTCGTCGGGATGCGATTGCCGATCCTCGCATTTCTCGTCGCCAAGCAAACCCATGCGCCCAATGCGGTAGGCCTCTACGAAAATGGATTGATCCGCGAGACGCCTTCTCCACAATTGCTATATACGATGGGCGATCCTCCAAATTTGCGTGGCGCTACGCAGGCCGGGCAGATGCTCGACGTTATGGCGCTGTTGCAACAAGGCCGCGTTCACGTCGGATTTCTCGGCGCCGCGGAAGTCGATCGCTTTGGGAATTTGAATTCCACTTGGGGAGGCCGCCACGGCGAGACGCACAGGCTGCCAGGTTCGGGCGGCGCCTGTGATATAGCTTCATTGGCGAAGCGCACGGTGGTCTTGCTCGCTCATGAAAAGTCGCGGCTGGTTGAGCGTGTCGCGTACATCACGTCGCCGGGTTTCGGTCGTGGGAATAGTTGGCGCACGGCGCAGGGACTGCCGGGCCACACCGGTCCGTCCGCGCTGATCACGACTCTTGGCGTGTTGCGTTATGGCACCGACGGCGAAGCTTTTCTCGCGTCTACTCATCCTGGCATCGCGGTCGAGGATGTACTTGCGAACACGGGATGGTCGTTACGCGTTGCCGACGATCTCATGGAAACCCAAGCGCCGAGCGAGCCGGAACTTGCCGCAATGCGCTCACTCGACCCAAATCATTTCTGGACCAAATAGGTCAGGCGAATACGCGCTAATATGGCTGCTACCAGCAAATTGTTAACGATGCGGGAGGCAATCTCGCAGCACGTGCCCTCGGGCTCGATGGTTCTTCTCGGCGCGCAATTGGAACAAATGATCCCATTTGCCGCGGGGCACGAACTGATTCGCCTGGGACGCCGCGATCTGACTCTTGTCGGTCCGATTTCAGACATTTTGTTCGATCAAATGATTGGCGCGGGATGCGTCTCAAAACTCATGGCCGCCTGGGTGGGTAACGTGTCGGCAGGCGTCGGCTACTGCTTCCGCCGCGCCATGGAGCAAAATATTCCGCGGCGCATCGAGATGACGGATTATTCAAATTTCACAATGGCGCTGGCGCTTCATTCCGGTGCGCTCGGAATCCCGTTCTTACCGACGTACTCCACCCTTGGCAGCGATCTGCTCAGGAAAAATGGCAATTTGCGCGAGTTCATCTCGCCGGTCAACGAAGATAAACTCGTCGCCGTTCGCGCGCTTCGTCCCGATGTCGCGATCTTGCAAGTGCAACGCGCCGATGAATTCGGCAATGCCCATATTTGGGGCAGTCTTGGTGTCGCCGTAGACGGAGCGCGAGCCGCAAGGAAGGTAATTATCGTCGCGGAAGAGATCGTATCGCCGGAATTGATTGCCTCGGATCCGAACCGCACGCTCGTCCCTGGATTTCTCGTCGCCGCCGTAGTTCACGAGCCCGGCGGCGCCCACCCCTCTCCGGTTCAAGGGTACTACGGCCGCGATCACGAGTTTTTCTCCGAGTACCACACGCAGAGTCGCAAACTCGAAGATCTTGAGCGCTGGCTCGAAAACTGGGTCGTGCGCGTGCCCGATCATCGCGCCTACCTCGATCTGCTAGGCGCATCGCGTTTTGACGCACTGGCCGTCCGTCACAATGCCTATTCGGCTCCCGCTGATTTCGGCTATTGACGCTGAAGAAGGAACGATGACCACCGACCCGCTCGCAAACATTGAAGTCTCGCCCCAGGAAGTAAAGCAACGCCTAGACCGCGGCGAAAAGTTCCTCTTCGTGGACGTGCGCGAGCCGTGGGAATACGAGACGACGCGGATCGAAGGATCAAAATTGATTCCGATGCGCGAGATTCCCACGAATCTGGCAGAGCTCGAGTCTGCTGAAGACGTGATTCTATTCTGCCATCACGGCATGCGCAGCCTTGACGCTGCCGCATGGCTGCGCTCGCAAGGCGTCGAAGCCGCTCGCTCCATGACCGGCGGCATCGATCGCTGGTCAACCGAAATCGACCCCCGCGTCCCCCGCTACTAAAAGATTGAAAATGACCCAGCCTCGAATTGCAATCGTAGCGCCGGCATCCTGCCGGCGTTTTTGTGCCAACGTCAGAACATCTGAAATTCACAATCTCGTTTTTTCGCTCTCCCATTCCATTTCTCCTACTTCACTGTTCAATTTCTCCAATTGCCGTCGTAGCGCCGGCATCCTGCCGGCGTTTTTCCCCCAATGTCAGCACGAATAACTTCACGTGCGAAATTTTCATTCCCATCCGTCCCTTTTCTTTTTTCCCTTTTCCCTTTTCATTTTTCAAATTTCCAGCCCCTCCATCCACAGACCCTCTCTCTTGCGCACCTGCCAACACACTGCTATAAATAAACACGATGCTAGTAAATGATAAAATAAATGGGAGAAGCCTCGGTCACTCGCCAGCGCCCGGTCCTGCTAGGCGTAGGCTTCCTTTACTTCGTGGCGCGGGCATCTTGCCCGCGACTCGCCATCTGGCAAAACCTAAGCCGCACGGCGCCCGAATCCACCCCATTTCTAATCGAGACTGGAATTTATTAGAAACGCCCGTAACTCACACAAAACAAACAACAGATTCATTTCTAATCGAGACAAAATTGCACCCCTTTCAGAGCCAAATCCCGCCCGTTTCTACAAAGGACACGCCGCCACTTGCCGCCCATAATTGATATCCACATTCACATCCAGCCGCTCGATATGTTCAAACCCAGCGCGCTGAAATTAATTAAGCACGGGCGAAAGGACTACGCCGAAATCGAAAAGTATTCAGCCAGTGCCACAGAGTTTTTGAAGTTCCTCGATGAAGCGGAAATTGAACGCGCGGGACTAATCAACTACGTCAGCCCGGAAGTAATCGGCTTCGGACCGGAAGTGAATGATTGGATTGCGAAATATTGTTCGGTCAAGCCGGATCGCCTTCTGGCATTCGGTTCCGTACATCCAAAATTTGTCCCCGATGCCGGCGCGGAAGTCCAACGGCTGAAGGACATCGGCATCCGCGGGCTCAAAGTGCATCCCTCGCATCAACTATTCGCCCCGAATGCCTATCGTGATGGCTTCGGCCCTCTCGCGGCTATGTACGAGACAGCCCAAGCCGTTGGGCTTCCGGTGATGATTCACACCGGCACTTCGATATTTCCCGGCGCTCGCAATCTCTATGCGCAACCGATGCTGGCGGATGACGTCGGCGTCGATTTTCCCGATCTCGTGGTCATCTTGGCGCACGGCGGCCGGCCGCTCTGGATGGAAGAGGCATTCTTCCTCGTGCGCCGGCACAAGAATATGCACATGGATATTTCAGGGATTCCGCCGCAGAAATTGATGGAATACTTTCCGCGGATCGAAGAGATTGCCGACAAAGTATTGTTCGGGACCGACTGGCCCGGTCCGGGCGTGCCTGGCGTGCGCGGCAACATAGCGAAATTCCGTGCGCTGCCGATATCTCCCGCGGCGCAGCAAAAAATTCTCTATGACAACGCCGCGCGACTCTTTCCTGTGCGGGCTTAGGCAAATTTGAAAATGAAAGTGAAGACGATTACGGTGATTGGCGCGGGGCCGATGGGCCGCGGAATCGCCTGCGTCTCAGCGCAGGCGGGCTACCGTACCGTTCTCGAAGACGTATCCGCAAATATTATCGAGGAGGCGCTCGATTGGATTCGGCAGAGCCTCGAAGAAGATGTTGCCCGAGGAAAGCTGACCGTAGAGCAGCGAGATGCTGCAATCGGCCTCATTCGAACATCGCGCTCCGTGGATGAGTCAATCCGAGAGGCCGATCTGGTGATCGAGGCTGTTGCGGATGAAATGGAGACGAAGCTCGAAATATTCACGATACTCGACAAATTCGCTAAACCCGGCGCAATCCTCGCAAGCACTACGTCCTCGCTTTCCGTGTCCGAGATAGCCGCCATCACGTTTCGCAGCGAGCACTGCGTCGGCATGCACTTTTTCATTCCAGTGCCAAATACGAAACTGTTGGAAGTGGTTCGCGCGCTCGAAACTTCCGACGAGACAATTGCTGCCTGCACGGAAGTCGGCCGGCGGATGGGCAAGGAAGTCGTAGTTGTAACAGAGGCACCGGATTTATTACGTGCCGCGACCACACCATGAAACTAACCATGAATTTTGCCAACCGAATCATCATCCAGCAAGGCGATCTCACAGAGATGGATACGGACGCCGTGGTGAACGCCGCTAACAACGATCTGCAGTTGGGCGGAGGCGTCGCCGGCGCAATTCGCCGGAAGGGCGGCGATGCAATCCAGCGAGAATGCAATGAAATTGGTTCGATTCCCATCGGAAGTGCCGCCGTGACGACCGGTGGAAAACTGAAAGCGCGTTATGTGATCCACGCAGCGAGCATGCAGCTTGGCGGCGAAACGACTGCCAAGGCTCTGCGCAGTTCGACCGGCATGTCATTACGGCTCGCTGCCGACAAGAAACTCAAAACGATTGCGTTTCCCGCGATCGGGACCGGGATTGCCGGATTTCCGCTTGGCGAGTGCGCGGAGATCATGATTGATGAAGTCGTGCGTCATCTCGAAGGCTCGACGACGCTCGAGAAGGTTTATTTTGTGCTTTTCGATCGAGAAGCGCTCGCCGCGTTTCAACGCGTCGCAAAGAAGACTCTGCGCGCTGGGACAGCGGGCGCGTGACGCCGGACGAGCAGCAACGCGAACTTCGCGTTCAGAAGGTGCGCGCGGAACTATTGCGTTACGAACACCCATTGTTTGCCTTCGACGCGCGGCCAAGTGGCGATGGAGTGGAATTGGAAATTCGTTACAAATTTAGTGATGCCGCAATTCATATCTACCTGCTGCAGTTCCAGCCGAGGGAAATCGACAACCCGCAATTCCCGTGGATGTTTCAAAAGCAGCTCTACGACGGTTTACACGACTACGTGATCGAAATGTTTACCAGCAATCCCCAGCGCCAGGATTAATATCCTTGCAAACTGCCAGCACTGCCCTTCATAGATTGCTCGTCGAGAGAATTCATGCCGGTGGTCCGATCACCTTCGCGAAATACATGGAAACTTGCCTCTATCATTCCGAGTTCGGTTATTACAACGGATCCATTGAAAGGCGGCGCGCCGACTACTACACGAGTGTTGACATGTCGCCGATTTTTGGCCGGCTCATAGCGCGGCAAATTTATGAGATGTGGATGCTTCTTGCATCCCCCAGCCGTTTCACAATTGCAGAACTCGGCGCCGGCACAGGATCTTTAGCGCGCCAGATTTTGGACTTTTCCCGAGATGAACTGCCGAAATTCTACGAGGCAATCGATTACAGAGCGATCGAAATATCGGCCAAGCGGCTGGAAGTTGCGGCTAGCGCGCTTGCCGATCATATCTTGGCGGGGCACGCGTCAGTCCTCAAGGAGACAACCGAAGTAATCCCCCAAGGCTGCATTCTCACGAATGAGTTTTTCGATGCGCTTCCAGTTCATCGACTCGTGATGCACGAGGGCAAGCTCGAGGAGATTTATGTGGACGCAATTGGGGATGAATTCGTCGAACGCAGAATGCCGATATCGTCTCCCGAACTCGACGAGTATTTTCGGGGGCAAGAAGTTAGACTGCGCGAAGGCCAACACGCGGAAGCCTCCGTGCGTGCCTGCGAGTGGATCGAAAGGATAGGCGGAAATTTAGACCGTGGTTTCGTTCTAACGATTGACTATGGACGAGAAGCGCGCGAACTATACGACGAACACCACATGAACGGTACGATGCTGGCTTATTGCAACCATCGCGCGAGCGAAGAATATTATCGCGCACCCGGCGAACAGGACCTCACCGCACATGTGAGTTTCACAGCGCTCGATCTTTGGGGGCGAAAAAGCGGCCTAATACGAACAGGTCTGGCGTCGCAAACCCATTTTCTGCTGTCACTCGCGCATCAAAGCAATTTCGCAGACATTTCAAACGATGCCGGTGAAACCACGCAACATGCCAGTCAAATACGTTCTCGCCTGCAGTTCAAGAGCTTGATTTTCCCGGATGGAATGGGCGAGACGTTTCAAGTCATGGTGCAGCACAAGGGAATTGCCGCGCCAGAACTTACGGGACTGAAACTGCTGAAAGCTCAAAACTTGTTCTAAGACTTTGCCGTCGAGCCGCTCGCTTCCTCGCCATATGGCTTCTTGAGGTAACGCTCGGCTTCCGCCTGTGCGCCGCCCGTATCGTCTTTCAAGTGTTGCGCGCGGCTGTATTCGTTGACGGCGCGCTCACGCTGACCCGTTAGATCATAAATCTTGCCGATGTAGATGTGGCTCCAGACCTCGACCCACTTGTATGAGGTATCAAGGTCGCCATCGAGTGAAGCTCGAAACGCGTTCGCTGCCGCCTGGTAATTCTTCTGGTAGAAAAGTGCTTCGCCCACGCGAAAATGAGCAAGCGAATTATTGGCCTGCAAATCGAGCGCGTGTTGATACTCCTGAATCGCATCGTAGAATCTTCCCTGAGCTGCCAGGCCTTCGCCACGCGCGATGGCGGCACGGACCCGGAGCTTCGGGCTCGCCTTGAGAAGGTTATTATTCGGATCGAGAGTAATTCCGTTTGGCTTGGGTCTGCCAAACGTCTCGATCTGGAACTGCGAAGCTAGGCCCGCGACGTTGATTTTCTTGTATTCAGGATTGCCCTCGGTATCGACACGCACTTCCACTGGCATCCGGAATGTATCGAGATCCTGATTGACCTTGCCCACCACCTTAAATCCCTTTTTTGTCCGGTACACGATGTATTCGAGCTTGAAGTCGGGAATACCCGTCGAATTCAGCCATTGCGAAAAGAAGGCGACAAGATTCACTGAAGGTTGTCCCGGCACAGGCGGAGTAGCCGGCTTTTTCGACTCGGCCATTTTCTCAAACTCTTCGAGAGTGACGGTTTTCCCGGCGTACTTCTCAAAAAACTCCTTAAGCAAAGCACGGAACGCCACATCGCCAAGCTCGTTGTGGAGCATGTGGAACACCATGCCGCCCTTATCATCTACTACCGAACGATATTCGTCCGAGTAGGGTTGCAGCCGCTGCGCCTGCGAAATCGGCGCTGCGTCTTCGTACATCAGCGTACCGACGGCGAAATCATCAAGCGCCTTCCGCAAGCCTGCCTCGCCTCCCGTCTCTTCGGCGTAAAGCGCGCCGGAATAGCAAGAAAGACCGTCGGAAAGCCAAACGTCAGCAGCTGACGCCGGCAATATCTCGTCATTCCACCATTGCTCCGCCACCAGTTCAGCCATCAAACGCTCGTTTGGCCGCGGCGACCACTGGCGCGCGCTGATAAGAATAATTCCGGGCCCCGCGTACTCGCTTAATGAGCCGTCCGGCATCTGCGCTATTACATAACTGCGTTCAGGAATAGGGCCGAAAACGTCGGAGAAGTACGTCACGGCGTGCGCCAACGAAGCGCCATAAAGATTCGCCGTTCCGGCTTGCGCGGCGGGCGCGTACACAGGAACTGAGAAGCCCTCAACTTTCACCGGATTCAATTGCAGGTTGCCAAAAACGAATGTTCCGCCCGGCGACGCGCGATCGGAATGAAATACGTAAATAGCCTGCCCTTGCTCACCCGTTTTTGTCGCGGGCACGAGTTGCGGTGATTCGGCTGTGCCGGTGCCGACCACGGCAAAAGTGTCAGGGACTGAAATCTTGAAGTGGTATGTGTACCGGTTTGACGGATAGTTCGTCAGCGGAAACCAGCGCGACGGCAGTAGAAGATAGCCGCCGTTCTTGTCCACAGAGGCGAGGCGTACGCCTTTCGTGGGACTATCCTCTTCAAGCGACAGTGGGCCCGCGTATTCGAACGTCACAGAAGTGGTATTTCCTGAAACCAGCGCGTCGGGAAGATTGACGCGAAGATTGAGCGGGGGATTGTTATCGCGACTGAATTCGAGTGGTTTGCCGTTCGCACCGCGCACTGCCGTAACTTTCAGGTCCTGGTGCAATTCGACGACGAGCGTGCGCGTCGGAGCGCCAGCGACAAAGTCCACTTTGGCGCGGGCGGACACAGTTTGGTCAGCAGGGTGCAACGTAGCTTCGACATCGTAATGTGTCGCTCGTAGCGGAAATCTGATTGTCGTCTGCGCGCCAGCACCAGAAGCACAAAAACCGGCGAAGAGAGCTAACGATAGCGCAAGAAATATGGGATTCGGGCGAAGGAATCGAGCGGTGTATTTAAGCAAGGAAGTAGGTCTCCGCATTTCTAAGATACCAAACCCGACAGTACAGTTGCTTACCCAGTTTACTGCGATAGTATGGCGGCAAGAACGTCTGCGGCGCGGTCAATTGCCCCGCCGGTGCCAAGCCGCGCTGCCATGTCCGCAAGGTCGCGTTTCATTGTTTCGCGATGTTCCGCTGAGCTTAAAAGCCGCCGAACCTCGGCCTCGACCCGGGGCCCTTTGAAATCGTCCTGAATTAATTCAGGCACGATTTTGCGACCGGCGATGAGGTTGACCATGGCGAGGTGCGGCGCGCGAATCATCCGGCGGAGGATAAACGCGCTGGGTGCAGAGACGCGATACACCACAACCATGGGCGTTCCAAGCAGCGCTGCTTCTACCGTCGCGGTTCCACTTGAGACGATGGCGCAGTCCGAGCTCGCCAATATGTCGTATGGTTCTCCCGCGATTCGAGTGGTGGCCAGCCCTGGCCGCATGTAGCGCTGGAAGAACTGTTCTGGAATTCCCGGCGCGGCAGCCATGACGAACTGCGGCTTCAAATCGCGCGCAAGCCCCTCGCAACCATCCAGCATGTCCGGCAAGTTCAGGCCAATCTCGCTCGGCCGGCTGCCGGGCAAGAGCGCTACGACGGGCCGCGAAACGTCGAGTCCATGCGCATTGAGAAATTCCACGCGGCTCTTCGACGGACGCACGACGTCCACGAGCGGATGTCCGACGAAATCCACGGGAATTCCGGCGTCTTTATAGATCGATTCCTCGAACGGAAAGATGACGAGGACGCGAGTGAGAATCCTCTTCATTGCCCGGATGCGCCACGGGCGCCACGCCCAGATTTGCGGCGTGATGAAATACACGACCCGGAGATTTAAGCGATGTAGTTTTTTGCCGAGTGGAAGGTTGGTTCCCGGCGAGTCCACCAGAATTGAGAGCGCCGGCTTGCGCCGGGCAGCTTCATTGCGCAGCCGGCGCAGGATTTTCAACACCGTCGGGACCTTATGAATTACCTCCGTGATACCGAGAACCGCAATCTCTTTGGCGTCCACGATAAGCTCGACGCCGGCCTCCCGCATTCGCGGTCCGCCCATGCCGAAGATTTTTGCGCCAGTTCGCTGCTGAAGCGCAGTGGCAAGGCGCGCGGCATACATATCGCCGGATGCCTCGCCGGCGGAGATGAGAATCTGCGGCGGCTCTTTGGAAATCACGAGCGGATCTCAGTCATCCGCGGGAAGCGGGCCGACGGGACCTGCGAGAGCAGGCCCTGCGAGAGGAATCTGAAGTTCCTGATCCTTGTACTGAAGCTGATACAGGCGGTAATAGATTCCGCGGCGTGCGAGAAGCTCCTGATGCGATCCCTCTTCGCGCAATCGTCCTTTGTGAAACACCAGGATACGGTCTGCATGCTGAATGGTGCTCAGGCGATGGGCGATGACGAGCGCGGTGCGTCCTTCGAGAAGACGATCGAGCGCCGCACGGATCATCAATTCCGTTATTGTGTCTACGCTGGATGTCGCTTCGTCCAGGATTAGAAACTTCGGATTATGCGCGAGCGCGCGAGCGAAGCTGATTAACTGCCTCTGGCCGACGGAAAGCGTGGCGCCGCGCTCCGTAACGTCGGATTCGACGCCCTTTGGCAGGGCGCGGATCAAGTCGCCAAGCCCAACTTCCGCAAGAGACCGTTCGACGGTCCTGCGGTCAATCGTTTCAGTGCCGAGACGCACGTTCGATTCGATCGAGCCCGTGAAAAGAAACGGATCTTGAAGCACGATGCCGAACTGGCGCCGGAGCTCCTCGAGTTCGAGGTCTCGAATATCCACGCCGTCGATCAAAATTTGGCCCTTTTGAATTTCATAGAAGCGAAGGAGGAGTTGAATGAGAGTGGTCTTGCCAGCACCTGTGTGGCCGACGATGGCGACAGTTTGCCCCAATTCGACACGGAACGAGACGTCCCGCAAGACCCAGTTTTCGTCGGAGGGATTCGCTCCTCCGCGGTAGGCGAACCAGACATTGCGAAATTCGATTTCACCTCGCGTAGCAGGGAGCTCATGAAGTTTTCCGCTCTCGGCAGTCGTCAACGGTTCATCCAGGAGCTCGAAGATTCGCTCGGACGCGGCCATCGCCGTCTGAAGAATATTGAACTTATCGCTCAAATCCTGGATGGGCCTGAAAAATCGCTGCGCCCACATCATGAAGGCAAAAAGCAGACCGGCCTGCATGGCGCCGTTAATAACGCGCGTGCCGCCAAACCAAAAGACGAGGGCGATCGCTGCCACGCTCAGAAATTCCACCGCCGGATAAAAATAAGCGAAGGCATTGATCGCGTCTTTGTAGGCATCCATGTGGACGCGATTCAACACTTCGAACTCGCGCTTGGATTTCTTTTCGCGATTGAAAAGCTGCACAACGGCCATCCCGGTGATGTGTTCCTGAAGGAAGGCATTGATTCGCGCGATGGCGGTTCGGATGCGGCGGTTGGCATCGCGCACTTGGGTGCGAAAAACGAGTGTGATCAACAACATTAACGGCAACGGGGAAAGTGTAGCGAGCGCGAGCTTTACGTCGAAGTGGAATAGCACGGCAATCAGGACGAAGAGAACGAAGAAGTCGTTCAGCATGGCGACGACGCCGGAGGCGAACAAATCGTTGAGCGCGTCAACGTCCGTGGTTACACGAGTGACCAATCGCCCGACCGGGCTGCGGTCATAAAAGCTGAACGGCAACTTCTGAAGATGCGTGAAGATTTCGCGACGCAGATCATACATGATTTCCTGGCCGACTCGCTGCATGACGCGCATTTGAACGTATTGCAAACCGAAGCTGAAAACCAAAGAGGCGAGGAATGCGAGCGTAATCCATCCGAGCGCCCGCATGGCCACAGCGTAGGCGAGCCTGTGGCTCAGCACCGGAGTGATGTAGCTATCCACCGCGACCTTGAAGAAGTATGGGCCGATGATTTCGAGAGGAGCGACAGCAACCGCGAGCAGGAGGGCAAAGAATACCCACCATTTGTGCGGGCGTAAGTATTGCAACAAGCGGTGCGTCAACCGCGTGTCGTAAATCTTTCCTAAGGCTTCTTCTTCGCGGATGTCGCTCATGCGCGTTCCAACTCTTCTTCGAGAAGCTGTTTCTGGTAAAGGTCAGCGTAATATCCGCCAATGCCGAGCAATTCCTGATGTGTGCCGAGTTCGGCGATGCGGCCGTCCACGAGTACCGCGATCTGATCGGCATCACGCACCGTGGAGCAACGGTGAGATACGATAATTGTCGTCCGTCCCGCCATCACCTCGCGGAGCTGATCGAGAATCTTTTCTTCCGTTTCGGTGTCAACGCTCGAGAGGGCATCGTCGAGAACCAAAATCTGCGGATCGCGAATGATGGCGCGCGCCAGAGCGGTGCGTTGCTTTTGGCCGCCAGAAAGCGTCAGGCCGCGCTCGCCGATCATCGTTCCGAACTTCTCCGGGAATTCAGAGATGTCTCCGTAGATGTTCGCAATCTCGGCGGCCTTGTCGATTTGCTCCTGGCGCGCCGCGTCCACACCAAATGCGATGTTCTCGGCGAGCGATTCGCTAAACAAAAAAGTGTCCTGCGGAACGAAACCTAGCGCGCGGCGCAATTTGGCCAGCGGCCATTCGCGGATGGAGCGGCCGTCGACCAGCACTGTGCCGAGCGGCGCTTCCCATAGGCGAGCGGCGAGCGCTGCCAATGTTGATTTGCCGCTGCCCGTTGGGCCGACAATCGCGAGCGTTGAACCGGCAGGGACTCGCAGGTTGATGTCTTTAAGAACGGGCGTCGCAGCTGTGCCGTTTCCGGCTGTTGGATACGCAAAACTCAAATTGCGGAATTCAATCTCGCCCCTGATCTTTGGCGATTTCTGAACAGCCGGCGAGTCTTCGCTTGCAACGCCCTCCACGCCGAGTGCTGCGTCGTTGATTTTTGGCTTGCTGTCGAAAATGTAGTTCAGGCGACCCATGGATGCAGCACCGCGCTGAAAAATATTCGTGACCCAGCCCAGCGCTACCATTGGCCAAATCAGCTGGCCAAGAAATGTGTAAAACGCTACCCACTCGCCGAGCGAAATGCGGTTGGTCATCACCAGGCGGCCGCCTTGCCACAGCACGAGCAGAAACGTCACGCCGATAAGCGCGGTCAGTGCCGGCATGAACATGCTCCACGCCAGGATAAGACGGACGTTTCGCGATACATATTCGCGGTTTGCCGAGTCGAAATTCTGGATTTCAACCTGCTCCTGCACGTAGGCGCGAATCACGCGGACGCCGGAGAAATTCTCCTGCGCACGGGCTGAAAGCGCCGCCAGCGAGGCCTGAATCTTTTCGAAAAGATTGTGGATGATTTGACCGAAGTAGCGTACCGCGAGCGCCACGATCGGCACTGGAACGAGAACTAGAAAGGTGAGAACCGGCGAGATCATCAGCATCACACTCACGGCCAGAATGAAGGTGATGATGGTCGTGGCGCTATACATGATTCCCGGGCCGAGAACCATCCGAACGTTATTAAGATCGTTGGTGCAGCGGGACATTAGTTCGCCGGTGCGATTGCGAACGTAAAATTCAGGCTCAAGTTGCATGAGATCGGTGAGAAGGTCGTTGCGAATGTCGTACTCGATTTCGCGTGAGACGCCGATGAGAATCCAGCGGGTAAGAAAAGAAAAAATGCCTTTCAATGCAATCGCGGCGATCAACGCGACGCAGAAAATGGCCAGAGTGTGGCGGTTGAGCGGCTGATAGTAGCGGGCGAACCACTCCGAAATAATGCCAAGCTTGCCGACCAGCTTGCTCAAGGGTTTCGGCTCATTGCCGACGCAATCGAAAATTACGCCCATCAACAGTGGGACCAGGTTGCCGACGAGTCCCATGGCGACGAGCGCGACCATGCCGATGGTCATTCCACCCTTGTACCGGCCCAGGTACGGCAGTAAGCGAACGAGCTGCTTCCAGCCGGGCACGCGGGCTTCGTGAGCGTGAGTTTTCGATGCGACTTGAGCTGCGGCGCTCACTATTGAACTCTCATCTCCGGAATCTCGAGCGAATTGGTTTCACCCAGGAACTGCTCGTAGTTCCGATCTAGGGATTGATAACGCTTTACCTTGGGATTCCATTTTATGCCGATAGTTTGCACGTAGCCGCCTGCAGGTTTATCGAGCGGCGTGAAGTAGAGCACAAGGCCCGAGTCGGGGTGCTGTTCGTACTGTAGCCGCCAACCCGAAACGGGTGCGATAGGAGTCGCCGCAAGATAGCCGCTGGGATTTTTCAAATGCTCATCGCACAAAAGCACCTGCTTCCAGGTGCCACCTTCGTCTTCCAGGATCGCCAGGCGCGTCAGCAGGATGCCAGGTACTTTCGTGTCTGGTGTTTTCTTGATTCTATTGATCACGAGTATTTGCTGCTTTCCGTTCAAAGCCAGGTCCCCGTAAACCAGAACTTCCGCTTCTGAACCGAGCGATGTCTCGGCAACCTGCTGAATATCCGCGGGGATTACGGGCGCCGCCGGCTGCGCAGGTGTTTCGGTCGTCTGTTTAGACGTAGCTGGGCCGCCACATGCTTCCATCAAAATGGCGACAAAACAAAAAAGTAGGATTCTGCATCGGCGATTCAATTTGCCCCCAAGCGGCGTCATCAAGATTATTCGATGTCTGCAATCCGAGGTTATTTTAACCGTTGTCTTAGTTCCGTGCACTAGCGCACCGCGTAAGCTCATCGAGCTAGCTCATCGCACAGCGAGAATCTCTTCGATGCGCCCTTCGAAGTTTTCTTCCCCTTCCGACCATAAGAGCGCTCGATCTACCGGCAAAGTGCGTTCGATCCGTTGCATCCAGTCCAAAAGTTTTCGGATGTTCTCTCGCGTCCGTTCGTGGTACGTGCGAAAGCTCTCTCGTTCAGTCATCAACTTGAGGAATTTCGCTTCGTCGGGGTGCTGGATCGCGGAAGCAGGCTGACTTCCAAATCCCAGAAGCCGCGCGTGGCCGGTAAATAAGTGCTCGAAACCGATGTTGACCTGAAAATGGCCATATTCCTTCCAAATGCCGCCGTCGTATTCCTCGCCATAACATCGAATTTCGACCGGTTCCGGTTGCAGATGCCAAACAGTGGTTGTCGTGTTCAGGACCCAGAGATCCCAGAATCCGCGTGCCTCGTACGCCGAATCGGCATTCAAATGTTCGCGCACGAGCTCAATGATTTCGGCCGGATCGTGGTATATGCGGCCAATGACCGATTCGAAGAGTGGCGCCTCCTGCGGTCCAATGGCTCGAATAACGAGATTGGCGAAGCCCGATTGAGCCGCGGAAAAGGGAACCGCAGAGAGGAACTGTTCCAAACGCTCTGGCAGCGATTCCTCGCGAAAGTCGCGGCACCAGACGCTCAAGAAAGCATCATTCGGCATTTCGTGATTATAACGGTTTGTGGGAATCCGTCCGAATCCAGATGCGTGTAATGAAGCGCCACTGCGGACGACACAACGCCCTATTTATTTCCGGCGCCCTTATCTTCTGTCTTATCTGCGCTTTCTGCGTTCTTATCGGGCGTGCTGATACCGGCGGAAATACCGATCAACCTCTGGCGAATCGTATCGCCCATGCCAGCGAGAACGTCGGAGCAAGCATCTCGCAATCGCTTTTCAGCTAATTGCGCGAGCGTTTCGATTACGGCTTGCGAGTGCTGTCCCAATGTCGTGGCGGAAGCGAGCAGCCAGGAATTCGAAGCGTTCTCAAGGCGCGATTTGAAGTGGTCAATGGATTCGTCGGTCGCGTGTTGAACCTGTTCCATCCACGCGCGCTGTTGATTTTCGCGCTGGGCCTGCCAGTTCTCGATCAGCGGTTTCAGTTGAAGTTCGAGATTCACGCTGGCACGCTCGACCCCCAGTGTTACGCGTTCATCGAGCATGTCGCAGAATTCCGCGAGCGATTTGTCCTGTGACCGCGTCATCTCGGTCTGGATGCGCTCGGTTGATTCGCGCGAAACGTCTTCGAATTGGCTCAGCGTATTGCTCGCGAGGCGGTGGACTTCATCGGCAAATCCCGCGGCGGTGGTGTCGGCCGTTTCCTTGACGCGTTCTCCAACACGAGACGCTACATCGTTTGCCGCCTCTTCCATTTGATTCTGGGCGTGCTGGACATAATTACGGCTGTAACCGTCGAGCTCAGAAGTAAATTTCCGCGAGGTTTCAGCCGCGCGCTCGTGAAGAGCGTTGGTCGAATGTTCCACGGCTTTCTCGAGTGACGACTGCATGCTCGTCTGTGCTTTTTTCGAGTACCAATCGGAAGCTTTGAGAAGCGATTCAAACGTGGCATGCATCGTTTCCGTCGTCTTCGCTTCGAGTTGCTCCTCGGTCTTCTTCACCCGTGCGCGGAGGTCTTCCTCAAATTTCGCCGGGAATTGTTCCGCTTGCTCTTTCAGACGATCGAGCGCCCCGCGCAACGAATCCTCGGCGGCTTCCTGGAGCCGCGTCTGAAGCGCTTGCCGGGCGTTCTCAGCCTCCGCGCGCGCGACCGCGAGTTCCTCGGCGACTTTCCGAGCGCTATCAATATGAGGTGCAAGATGATTTGTGATTTCGTCGGCAACATGTTGATAAATCTGCTGCGCGGAAGCCTCGAGAGCAGGCTGAAGAGCCTGCGCTTTCTCCGCCACAACACTGTCAGCGAGGCGGCCGATTTCCGCGAGGTGCGACGAAGTTAACTGCTCCACTTGCTGCCGCGCTTCATCCAATGTCGTGCGAGCTACGTTTTGAATTTCAGCCTTGGTTGCTTCGGCACGCAATTGTTCCTGGGCAACAGTGGCTTTGATCTCCTCGATTGTCTTTTGTGCGCCGGCTGTCGCATCATCGAATGCAATTCTTAAGTTGGAATTCCGCGCCGTAATATCGTGCTCGGCTTGTTCGATGATGGCTTGCGATACGCGGGCCAGTTGCTCGTTCAGTTTCTGCGACGCGGCATCAAGTGAAGACTGAAGCTCGCTTTGCCAATGGTTCGCCACAGCGCCAGCTTCGTGCTGAATTTGTTCGAGGCTTTGCGCCCGCGTCCTTGCCGCCGCCTCCTCGACTTCGCGCTTAAGCTGTTCACTTCGTTCGCGCGCTGCAAGGTCGTGTTCGGCTTGCGCAGCGATCGCTTGCGATACGCGGGCAAGTTGCTCGTCGAGTTTCTGCGAAGCGCCGTCGAGTGATGAATGAACCTCATTTTGCAAGCGGCTCGCCGCGGCGCCAACTTCGTTCTGAACTTGCTCCAGGCTCTGCGCCCGTGCGCTAGCCGCCGCCTCTTCCACTTCGCGCCGGAGCTGTTCACTGCGCTCTCGAGCTGCGTCATCCGTGGCAAAGTAGTCCGGCACAGGAGCGCGAGTCGCGATTGCCTTCGAGACGGCGTCCTCGACGGCTTGATGAAGTGTCTGCGATGTGCTCAATTCGGCGGCTTGGCGGACAGCCTCCTCCGCAGCCTGTGACGCATTTTCGTGTATGGCGGCCTCGAGCGATTGTCGCAGCTGGGCTTCGATCTCAGCGCGGCCGCGCTCCGTGGCAGCCCGCGCATTTTCGACAATAGATGCTGTCTGAAGCGCCGACTGCTGCGCTACAACCTGGAGCGCCTGCTCGGAAACACGAGATATAGAAGTTTGAACAGCGTGCTCTATTGTTTCCTTTAGCTGCGCATCAATTTTGGTGCGCGTCGCTTCAATTTCCTCAGACACGGCGGTGCGGCTTTCATATCGCGCCACCTGATGCAAGCTGTGCTTTGCTTCAGCGACGAGCCGTTCCATTTCTTTCGCTAGATCAGCCGGCGTGGGACCGAGAATAGAGGCTCCGCCGGATGTCATCGCCGTTTCCGCCGGTTGAGGGTGCACTAGCTCAGGTGATGGCGAATGGGACGTCGCCGCCGGCGGAACTAACTCGAGTTTCGTCTCAGTTCCAAGGGGTCTCGATGTCTCGGCGTGCTCAAGGCCGATCGGCGTTCGAACCGCAGGCGCCGGAATATCACCTGTTAGTCCGGTCGCGCCGGTGTACCAATCTTCGGGTGGAAACGCGATTCCCCAGTAGTTGCCGGCAATTTCAAATTCGACGCCGATCTGGAATAACTCCCGCACCGTGCGCGGGCGCTGCACCCAGACGACTCGGCCTCTCACTACGAACATCGGCGCAGAAACTTCTTGCCGCGGAATTTCCAGCGAGACCCAGGAATTTTTGGGGACGTAATGCTTCGATTGGTACTTGCAACCGTGACAGTTCACCATCACGGTGGACGTTCGCTCTTTGAACGATTGGCCTAGCGCGTCAGCCCCAGACACAATAATAGGAACAGCCTGCACAACGCGCGTGCTTCGGCGCTTCGGGGATCCTGGATCGTCAACTGTGTTCAGGTCTGCCACCGCCTGCCTCTGAGCGTTTTTTCAGCTTAACACCGCCGCGCCAGCATCGTGTCGTAACGGCCGGCAATGTTCGAAAAAGTTACTTGCGGCATTGACGTCAGGCTTGCAACCTCAACAAATTCAATAGTTTCGGGTCGAACCTGCCATCGCTATCTCTGTGGAGAACCGACGTAGGCGATCACTTTCTGTTCGCTTGAGATCAGGGGGGAGCAGGTGATTTCTGCCGCGTGCCAAATACCGCGTCCTTAAGCTCCTTTGCAACCCATAGCGGCCCAACAAGGAAATATATCACTCCCTGAAGAAAGGCGGGCTTATTGCCCTCAATTCGATGCCCGAGAAAATTCATAATCCAGCCACCTACGAAGAGCGCAGCGCCGAGCCGCCAGTGCAACATCACCAGGAGTACGATGCCGGCGATGATGATGGGAATCCCGACCGCGTGAAGGAGCTTGTTCCACGGGTTCGTGTGCTCGTGATCGTACTGCGTCATGTACTGATGGAGTCGAGGCACGCGGTACCTCACTGCGGCTTCAGCCAAAAAATTTGATGAGGCGGAGCAAACGCATCGGCCGTTTGAATCTCACAAATCTCGCCGGCCTTCCATCGCCTTCATCATCGTCACTTCATCGGCGTATTCCAGATCTGATCCGACCGGAATGCCCATCGCAATGCGCGTGGCACGAACGCCGAGCGGCTTGATGAGTTTAGAAAGATAAACGGCCGTGGCCTCGCCTTCCGCGGTGGGATTCGTCGCCAGAATAATTTCTTCCACCGTGCCGCCTTTCAATCTTTCGATGAGGCTCTTGATCTTGAGCTGGTCAGGGCCAATGCCTTGCAATGGCGAAAGCGCGCCGCCGAGGACATGGTACATGCCGTCGAACTGGCGCGTCTTTTCAATTGCCATGATGTTCGGGGAATCTTCAATGACGCAAATTATTTTGCGATTTCGCGTCGCGCTGGAGCAATAAAAACATGGATCGGAATCCGTGATGTTATTGCAGACAGAGCACTCGCGTACTTTTTCTTTGGCCTCGCGGATCGCGTCTGAGAGCGCCAAGGCTCTCTCTTTGTCCACGCGCAGAAGATGAAACGCGAGGCGCTGCGCCGTCTTCTGCCCGATACCCGGCAAGCGCTTTAACTCGTCAATGAGCCGCGTTACGGAAGGGGCGTAATCTGGCATGTGTCTCCTGAAAAGTACTGAGAGAAGGGAATGCGGAAAAAGCAGAAAATTCAGAACCGCTGAAATTCATCCGAGACTAGAACAGGCCCGGAATCTTCAAGCCGCTCAGCCCGGATAGTCCGCCAGTCAGATCTTTGACTTGTTTCGAAAGTTCATCGTCCACCCGCCGCGTAGCTTCGTTGACGGCGGCGCGAATCAATTCCTGCAGCATTTCCTGATCCTTGCTCAAGAATACTTCGGGCTCGATGCGCACTTCGGTAAGCTGTTTCTGGCCGTTCATCTTCACGGTCACCATGCCGCCGCCGGCGCTCGCCTCGACATGGAGTTCCTGAATTTGCTTCTCCAGGCGCTCCTGTGCCGTTCGGAACTGGGAGAGCATCTGCTGCAGGGCTTTTACTTCCATGGATTATTCCTCGCTTCGGCGCTTCACACCCGAGATGCGCCCGCCGAACCGTTCAAGCATCGCCTGCACGATAGGATCCTGCTCGAACCGCGCCTGCAAATCCGAACCTCGTGCCACTCCTGCCGCTCGAGCAGGCTCCAGTTTAACACACACGCGCAGCGGCTGTCCGATCACCTCGCTCGTCACTGTGCGCAAACGTTCCATTGGATCGCGAGCTTGCAACATCTCTGCAAGGGTGCGCTTGTCCAACGGAAAGAAAAGCCGAATTTCGTTTCCTTCGAGTTCCCACCGCGTTACGTATTCGACCATGGAGGCCAGAAATTTCTGTTCTTGCAGCGCCGCTCTAATGGCTTCGTATTGCGCGGCCGCTAAACCACTCGTTTGCGTCTCAATCGAGCTTGCCACGACGCGCGGAGGCAGCGCGGCTGTCGGCGCGTTCCTTGCGGCCATGGGTTCCGGCACGTTACTGCGCAGGCTCGCGCCTGCGACGTTGGTGGGAACGCTAAGTCGTGGGCCGCGCTCCGTTGTCGTTGACGGCGTTACGGGCATTGCTGGAGTAGGAGCCGTGCGAGATGTGATAGGACCAGAAGGCGCGGCAGACGCGGTGGCGGCGAACGACTTCGCCGGCACCGTCGCTCGAGTTGATCCGCCTTCACGCATACCGGCGATGACTTCTTCAAGAGGCGCGAGACGCTTGGCTGTCACCAATTTCAGCAGGCCAAGCTCGAGATGAAGACGAGGATCAGGTTTGCGGCGAAGGTCGTCGTCAGTCGAAAGCAAAATCTGAAAGAAGCGCGTCAAATCTTCTTCGCCGAAAAGTGCTGCCTGTTCGGCAAGCCGCGGACGTTCATTCAGAGGTGCGGTGATTAGTTCCGAAGCCTCGCCGCAAACTTTCGCGACCAGGAGATTTCGGACGTGCCGGATCGCTTCGCGGCAGAAGTGCTGAAGATTATGTCCTTCAGCGATGAGCCGATGGACGAGCGCCAGCGCTCGCTCTGCCGACTGTTCGTGAATCGCGGCGATCAATTGATCGAGGATGTCTTCGGCCACGACGCCGAGAAGCTCGCGCACGTGTGCGTCGGTGATATGGTCGCCGCAGTAGGCCAGAGCCTGTTCGAGTAGCGACAGTGAATCGCGAAGGCTGCCTTCTGCCGCGCGGGCCATCACCGCAACCGCGCCGGAATCAATTTTGAGATTTTCGGCTTTTGCAATTCTCTCGATCGCGTCGGAAATTTCCTGAAACGTGAGCGCGCGGAACTGGAACAACTGCGCACGCGATTTGATCGTATCGGCGAGATCTTCCGGCTGCGTCGTAGCCAGGATGAAAATCACCTTCTCGGGAGGCTCCTCGAGCGTCTTCAGCAAGGCATTTGAAGCTTCGTCCGTCAATTGATGCGCCTCGTCGAGGATCACGATTTTGTAGCGGCCGAGGGCGGCGTATCGCACCATTTCGCGCAATTCGCGGATCTGGTCAATGCCGCGATTCGATGCGGCGTCGATCTCGAGCACATCGAGCGAACTCCCTGTGGTGATTTCCCGGCAGGAATCGCACTCGTTGCACGGTGTGGCCGTCGGGCCTTTGACGCAATTCATCGCCTTGGCGAGAATTCGCGCCGTGGTGGTTTTTCCAACGCCGCGCACGCCCGCAAAAATGTACGCATGCGCTACTCGGTTCGATTTGATAGCGTTTTCGAGAGTCTGAGTGACGTGACGCTGGCCTACAACGTCAGCAAAAGTTTGAGGACGCCACTTGCGCGCAATGACTTGGTAAGCCACGAGGAATTTTTCCGCCGCCTGTGAAACGATGAGAGGAACTTCGGGTATTCCGCGGCACACGAAACTGACCCGCTACCGTTGCTCCCTTCCGGGCCTGGCGGGGTTTGCGGGGAATCGTTGCACAGAGCCCGAAGTTCCACCGATCCGCAGGAATTTTTCCCGCTGGCGGGAGTCTAGCATACGGACAGAGGCGGCGAAAGCCGCTCCGCGCTCAGAGACGAATAAAAAAACTGTCGCTTGAGCTAGTGCGAAGTTCCTTGCGCTGATGGTGAGCTATTGGATTTCAATGCGGCGCGCACCGGCGGTACGACAACCGCCATCTCGATGGTTTCATCGTTGATCGCTGCCAGTGTCGCAAGCGTCTTTTGTGCATCCGCGGTCTGGCCTGACTTGCTCTGCGCGTCTGCCAGCAATTGCAATGACAGAGGATCGCGAGGATCCTCCTCGAGATCCGAAATCGCCCCGGAGTAATCGCCCTGCAGGAACATTACGGCGCCATTCGCGGAGTGATACGCATCCTGAACCACGTTGTCGCGATTCGTTTGCGCCATTGAATTCAACTCTTCAAGCGCTTTTCGCGCTGCGTCAACGTTTCCCGAGCGAGCTGCGATAAAAGATCGCGTTTGTAGGATCTTGGCGAGTTCGGTGTCTCGCGTTCTCGACAGGATGTGGCGTTTGTCGGTTAGCACCGCGCTCGCGGCGTCGAGATCGTTCATCGCGCTATCTGGATCGGGATCGAATAGAGCTGTGTCCCGATGGCACTCGGCTTCTTCGATCGGAAGGTTCTGTTTGTGCGCCTCTGCGGCTACTTCGCCGAAGGCCTTCCGTGCGAGTCCGGGGCGATTCTCGCGGAAGTAAGTCATGGCCCAGAGAATCCGGTAATCCATCCTGTCGGTTCGCTCTTTCGCCATATCAATTGGTTTCAGGTATTCAAGCCGCGCGCGCTCCTCATCGCCCATCAACGCGTACGTGGATGCTATGCCCACCTGCGACGTGAAGAATGTAGGCGCGATTCTGAGCGCCGTACGGTAATGATCTAGCGCATCGGGGAAATCGCCGAGCATTCGAAGAATCTCTGCGTAGGAATCCTGCGGATTGGGCTGGCCGGGCAGGGCGGCGACGTATTGATCCATGAGTGGCGGCGCCAGTTCGGCTCGGCCGCCCAACGCGTAGCTGTATGCCAAATTGTTTAGCGCAGGGTAATAATCCGGGTCTTTTTGCAAGATCTTTTCGAGCACTTTCGCGGCTTGGTCGTAGTTCTGCTGCGCGCCGAGAAGCCACTCGCCATACATGTTGGCGAGCCGCTTGTCGTTCGGATATTTGGCGAGCAAATCGTTCATCGCCGCAATTGCCGGGATGAGTTGCCCGTTCTTCGTCCCAGTCATCCACTGGATCAAAAGTTTTTCGTCGGGCGCGGCGTGCGAGATGCTCGCTTTCACAAGCCCAAGTTCGCGCACCTCCTCGGAGGGGTCGGTGGTAAAAAACGCCAGCGTCGCGTGGCCAAGCGCAAAGTGCGGATCGGCTTGTACGGCCTTCCGGAAAAATTCGATTCCTTCCTCGGTGAAAAGCAAATCTTCGCGGTGTGACAATCCCAACTCGTAGTCCTGCCGGGCTAGTCTCGATGAAGTGGTCACCGGGACAGTATCCGATTTCGCGAGTGAGGCGGTGCTCTTACGCACCGTCGCGGACGCTTGTGCGTTGGCGAGCGGCGAAGTAGCGGCGATCGCGAAGGCAACCGCAAAGACAGTAATGACTATGTTTTGAAACACATTCCAACGCCTCATGGCTTCGCGCTCCGATGGCAAATCAATTAGTGTCCTTTCAACGCGTAACCGGGATCGAACGGCTGCTTATCGTCGATCCGGATCACCTTGACGCCGCTGGTGATGTTGTAAACGTCCACGATGCCAATCGCCGTCGGGTTGGTCTCAACAGCCTTAACAATATCCTCATCAGTCGGCACGAAAATCACTGTCGCGGCCGGCTTGCGGCTTTCTTCATTGAGGACTGCCTTTCCGTCTTCGGCCGTTCCTCCCATCGCTTTTTCGATGACGAACTTCATCGCCGGTGAATTCGGATCGCGAATGACGATTGTGATCGCGCGGCCGTTGGGCCAATTCATGGTTTTTTCGCGAAGAATCTTGCCAAGATCGCCAAGCGACATCGCTTTGGCCGCGTTTGACGGATGCACGATGACAGCGAATTCTGTGGCGAACGCCACGGAGGCGCAGGCCACGAACACTAAAGATAGAATTAGTATCTGGAGTCGCCTAATCACGGTCTCTTCTCAATCAACGCGATGGTCTGTCAAATGGACGTCTGCCCTCATAGAAAATTAGCACTTAGCGCCGTTGTCCCAGACTGGCAAGCGGGCCAGTCGTGTCGTTCTAGTACCCTTAATTTGAGAGGTTCGATAACTTAGGCTGGGCGAGGTAGCGGGAGGGAGCAATTTTGTTACGATTAGAAACGGGAGTAAGTATTTGTTGAAAATGCGGCGGGAGAATTGTTGATTGATGCTAGAGCATCTAATTAACGAGAGGCTTTTTCAGGAGTCGGTCAAGGGCGTACTGCGGGTCGCCAGCAATGATAAGCCGTTCCTCTTTGGGACCACGCTTGCCCTTTTTCTGCTTCCGCTTTGGTTTTTTCGGCATCATGCATTAGTATCGCACAAGTTCTGGCTGGGCGCAGATGTGGTGCCCCAGCCGGGATTCGGACCCGGAAGACCGGAATGGTCACACGGTTGCAAACCGTGCGCGTATACCAGTTCCGCCACTGGGGCACGAAAGTTGCAAGATGTGGGGACGCAAGGAACCTTCGCGGGATTCGGCGTCCCCACTTTTTTCGGGCCGTCTAGCGCGGCCCTCAATCCCTCGTCATGGCAGTTCTCCCCAATCTCGTTACGCCACGATAGCGAGCAAGTCTGTGGCGACCTGACGGGCTTTGGCGAGTCCCGCATTCGTCAATCTATAGGTCTTGCTTCGATGTTCCCCGACGACGATTACGTCCCCGTCACGGGCCAGCTTTTCGAGCAAACGGTCCACGCGACTTACGGCAAATCCGCCTGTGGCTGTGATTCCTGCCATCACTTCAGCACCCGTGACGGCGTCGTTCTGTCGAAGAATCTTTTGCCCGTACAACAACAACAACACTGTATCGTCAACGTTTCTTGGGCGTGCGGTCAGCGAGACAGTGCGTTCGTCCACTCTCATGATTCTGTCGAGTGTCGAATCTGTTTCTGGCGTTGCCAGTTTGCCAGCAGGAGAAGTGGGACTCTTTTCGTAATAGGGATTCATCACGACATCGGTGGGCAGCGAGCCAATCAGGTCCATAAATCGCTTCACTTGTTCTTGCACGACAGCGACGGGTCCTTCCGCCTCAAATTCATGTCCTCCGATTTTCAGTCTCATGCGGTAGTGGTCGTCCATTTCTTCACCCCCCTTACAGTCCCCAACTATATGGAGGCAACATGCGCGTGTCAAGCATAGAAACGTCACAGGCGGGCAAGAGGCGTCACCGAGCCACATTCGCTACAGAAATGACTGGAATGTGCCTAAAGTGCGGCAACCGCATTACATTGTGCGGCAGACCGTTTACCGCCGAAATAGAGTGCAATAAGTGTCATTATATCAATAGCTTCAACAATTCTCAACAACCGGCTGGAGGTCGGGAGTCGCAGTAATCAGGATTTAATTGTGACATTGCCGAATTATCTTGATACTTGTTGAAAATGGTGCTACGCTTTGGGTCATGAAAAAGCCAAAGTCGGAAGTCCTGAAAGCACTACGCGAGGCAGCGGTAAATGAAACTCTGGCGGTCGAATTTCTTGAGCGCGAACGGTGGCATGGTAGTCCAGCGTGCCCGCGATGTGGGAGCGTTGGCGTGTACCAGATGACTGGCCGGGATGGGCAGCGCAACAAAGATTATCGGTGGCGTTGCCGCGACTGCGCGAAATTCTTCACGGTTCGCACCGGAACCATTTTCGAGGAATCGCGCTTGTCGCTACGCATTTGGGTGTACGCGTTCTGGAAAGCATGCTCATCGAAGAAAGGGATTTCGGCGTTGCAACTCTCGCGCGAAATGGAGATTACCCACAAGTCCGCGCTGTTTGTTTTGCGACGGATTCGACACGGAATGGGCGCACAAAATCCCGCTAAACTTACTGGCACGGTCGAAGCCGACGAGGTCTATATCGGCCCTCGCAAGCCGCGGATTTCGGGTATCTCAAAGCGTGGGTTTGGAACGACCAAAATTCCAGTTGCGGGTATTGTGCAGCGTGACGGGGACGTGCGGTTTCGCGTGATGGAGCGCCTGACCTCCGAGACTTTGGGAAACTTTATTGCAGAGAATGCGGACCTAACTTGCCGCCTGATTACAGATGAACTACAAACCTACAACCGTGTTGGGAAGAAATTCGCAGGCGGTCACGAGGTAGTGAAGCATCGCGCGAAGCAATACAAAAAGTTTGGGACAGACATTCACTCGAACACGATTGAGGGCGTGTTTTCCCTGATTCGCCGTGGCGTGATGGGCACGTTCCACAGTGTCACGCGCAAGCACCTGCAAAACTACCTCAACGAGTTTGAGTTCCGTTGGAATACTCGCAATATGGATGATGGGCAGCGAGTTCAAGCGGCAATCAAGGCAGTAGACGGCAAGCGTTTGGAGTACCGGGAGTCGGTGGACAATCCGCCGTATCGCGCAGCATGAAAGACAGGCGGAATTTTCAACAAATACTTACTCCCGATTAGAAATGCAGTTCGTTCTTTGTTTTCTATAACTTACGGAGATTTTTAATCGTTTTCGTGTATCGATTAGAATTGGCTAGAGTTGACGGGAGGCGGAGAAGCCACCGCGGCCTGCGCTCTCACCCAGCAGGCGCGCCGCACCGACTAGGACGCTGCCGCTGCGTAGCTCCATCCATACAATCTGATAAAATACGGGCCGATTTGCCAGATTTGCTTGGCCGTTCGACTGCAAGGCCACGAATGCGCCCGGGCTCACTCCAGCGTTTACGCGAAAACAGCAGCCATTGTCGCTGAAATTTGCTGTGGATGTGTGCTCCGAGAAGAAGCACCCAGCCGCGTCAAATCCTGATACTTCAACAAGGATTGCGGCGACAACGCGCGGCTCGCGGCGGGCCTTGGAAAAAACTGTACGGGTGGTGCCCGGCTGTTCTGAGGCGTTTGTCATCTCGGCTCCCTTGGTCATCGGTCGGCGGACCTGTAATTCAGAATCTGACGCGACAACCCCTGAGCTTTTGAAACTTGAAAATAGAGGCACAAAAAATCCGCAGCGCGCGATGCGCGATTTGAAATTCAATTTCGCGCGTGGACTGAACAGCCGCGGACTTCGGTCGCTAGTTGGCGGCCGACGACGCGGCGACCGCTCGCTTGTTCGTGCGCTTCAAGTGCCGGTAAAGACTAGTGCGCCCGATCCCAAGCATGTGAGCGGCACGCACCCGATTGCCTTTGCACGATTCGAGGACGCGATCGATGTGTATCCGGCGAACTTCTTCAAGAGGCAGGGGGCGCCAGTTCGCTTCCAAGCCATGACCCTGGCCGCGCGGGTGCTGCAGTGACGTTGAAAGATCTTGTACGTCAATAAATTCGTTTGTCGCGGACATGGCGGCGCTCGAAAGCACGTTCTCCAGCTCTCGAACGTTTCCAGGCCAATCGTGCTGAAGCAGAAGCACCTGCGCACGTCGCGTGAGCCCGCGGACTGATTTACCGTAACTCTCTCCATATTTTTTTAAGAAGTGGCGCACGAGAATCGGAATGTCTTCGGGCCGTTCCGCTAGGCTTGGTACGCGCAGTTCGATCGCGCTGAGGCGAAAAAAGAGATCTTCGCGAAATCGCTTCGCTTGCACCTCCGCGCGCAAGTCGCGATTCGATGCGGCGATGAGCCGGACGTTTACTTCTTTTATTTCCGGCGAGCCCACACGCTGAATTTCGCGGCTCTCAACCGCTCGCAACAGCTTTGCCTGCATGGCCAACGATGTCTCGCCGATTTCATCGAGAAATAGGGTTCCACCATTCGCGTATTCGAATAGTCCCGGCCGGGAGTCCGTCGCGCCTGCGAAAGCCCCGCGAACGTGTCCGAATAGCTGGCTCTCGAGCAGCGTGTCCACCAGCGCTGAACAGTTGCACACGGCGAAGCGCTCGTGCGCCACGGGACTCATTTTCTGCAGCGCCTGGGCCACGAGCTCTTTACCCGATCCCGTGGGCCCGGTGATCAGCACATTCCTGTAGTGCCGAGCCACCTTCCGGGCGAGATCAAACATCTCCAGCATCGCCGGGCTTTTTCCGATGATTCCGTGAAATTCAAGGCTGCTCAGGATCTGCTCGTCAAGATTGCGGATGTGGCCGCGCTGCGTGAATACCTGCGCGAGATCGTCGAGCGTTTTCAGAAGTCTTGCGAAGTCGATCGGTTTGCACAGGTAATCGTAAGCGCCGCGCTTGATCGCTTCGATGGCCGATTCGACGGAGTAACATCCATTGGCCAGAATCACGTACATGCCGGGATCGCTGTGCAACGCATTCTCTAAGAATTTCCAGCCATCCATTTCCGGCATCTGATTGTCGGCGATTACCGCATGACACACGCCGCGCCGGACCATTTGCAGCGCTTCATTCGCGTCCTTCGTGCCGACGGCTGGAAATCCGGCGCGGGCAAGACGGCTGGTCATCAGTTCGATTTGATCCGATTCGTCGTCCAACACACAAAGCGGAAGATTCTTGCGGGATGTTTCGGAAGCTTGCGTTTCTGCGAGTTGCATCATGCCGTACCTAAGGCACGGCTAGTGCCAGAGTGAAGGAACGCAAAACTGGGTATTTGTTCGACCGAAGTTGAATTCGGAATAAGTTTTATCTAGTACAATCGATTTAAAACGTACGAGATCCGAAGATCATAGACGAAACGGTTCTGAATATCAGGCGAGGTGTGATCTCGCGATGATTCGCACGCGGCCGTCGATCGAGCGCCAATTCGAAACTAGATGTCCTAAAACGGGAGTCGTCCTCGTGCGTTATCTGTGCAGACTTGAACCACGCAGCGCGAGTGACGCCTAGTTTCGCGCGAACAGAAAATCGTTAGCGGCAATGATGACGTAGCCGGTTCGGCTTGAGTTCTCCGAGGCAGGAGCCTCGGGGCTCTGAATAGGATGGGATGCCAAAAGACAACTCGTTCATCCGTAACCAGAGCCGGGATAGAGCACGTTTAACGCGAGCACGAACACGCGGTCGAAGACTTTCCCGAACAGGTACCAGGCGATGAACAAGCCGAGAATCCCGAAACCTTGGCGGGTAAAGTTCACGAACTTCAGCGCGACTTCATCGCTCATCAATAACGTAATCGCGTTGCTTCCATCAAGCGGGGGGAAGGGAAGCAGGTTGAACGTCCCCAGCAATAGGTTGAGCACAAAGAGCACGCTCAGGAAAGTGGCTACAAGCCCGGCGATTCCCGGTGATGTTGCTTCGACAATGTGAGTAAAGCTCGCGCTCGACGGCGGCTCCAGCATTCGGAAAAAAATTCCAGCACGAATGGCCACTCCCGCGATAATCATCAGCGAAAAATTCGCGGCAGGGCCAGCCAGCGCCATCCAAGCCGCGCGCCGAGGGTAGCGCTGCTGCCAAGATGGATCGTAAGGCGTGCTGGCCCACCCGATCATCCAGTGAGCCATTATGTAGGAGAGAATTGGCACGACCACCATGCCAATCGGCTCGCGCTGAATGTGGGGCCATGGATTCAGCGAAACCTGGCCGCCGTGAAACGCAGTCGGATCTCCGCCAATTTTTGCGGCGAGCGCGTGCGCTCCTTCGTGGCACGTCGTCGAAAATAAGAAGACGATGTACCAGATAACGCCGAGCAACAGGAATTCCGGGTTCATGGCGATGCCAAGACTATTTTGTTCGGCATCACCGCGCAAGTCTTTCGAGGCAAACGTCAAGAATCGGTGGGCGAGCTCGCGCGGGCGAAGGCGATTAGATTTGGCTCCGGGGCCTGGACTCGAACCAGGATTCTAGGCTCCAAAGGCCCATGTGCTACCAATTGCACCACCCCGGAGCAGAAGAAAAACGAATAAGCACTCTCGATTTTTTTCTGGTCAGTTCAAATGATATTACGGGCCGCTCGAAGGCGCAATTCGTTCGTCTATTTTCTTAAACTGATTCAAGCTGGCGAAGGTACACGCGTTGAGGGCTTGTTTCACATCCGAATTCGCGTTCGTGCCGTGACCCTTGGCGCACAGGGTGCCGACGGGGGCAACATTGTCTGGCAAGCTGGTAGGTAATCGCCTAATGTTTGGGAGATCCGAGGCACTATGAAAACGGCTTTGCTGATCGCGCTCGCGATATTCACGATTGGGTATCTGATCATCTGGTTTGCGGCGGGGCGGACTGCCAGCAAGAATCACGGCGTCGCAGAAGGGCAATCGACTGACCGGACGACTAACCGAACGACGCTGGCGGAATTGATCATCGGGTTTGTAAGCAATTTCTTCGATACGCTCGGTATCGGTTCATTCGCAACCACAAGCTCGATGTTCAAGCTGTTCAAGATTGTCCCCGATGGCTTGATTCCGGGGACGTTGAACGTAGGCCACACATTACCGACCGTCGTGCAAGCCTGCATATTTATCTCCATCATCAAAGTTGACGGCCGCACCCTCGCTTGTTTAATCGCCGCGTCCGTGGCAGGAGCATGGATCGGCGCAGGAATCGTCTCGAAATGGCCGCAGCACAAAGTGCGGATCGGCCTGGGTCTCTGCCTCATCGGCGCAGCCGCGCTGATGCTGGCGTCTCAGCTCAATCTTTTCCCGATTGGAAGCGACGCAGAAGGGCTCACAGGCGCCAAGCTGGTCGTCGGCACGATCGGGAACTTTATCCTCGGTGCGCTGATGACTCTGGGGATCGGTCTCTACGCGCCGTGTATGATCCTCGTCAGTTTCCTCGGAATGAGCCCGAGAGCGGCATTTCCGATCATGATGGGATCCTGCGCTTTTCTAATGCCCGTGGGCAGCGCTCAGTTTCTGCGCACGCGACGCTATCAGAGGAACGCCTCGATCGGGCTGGCGCTTGGCGGGATACCCGCAGTGCTTCTCGCTGCGTTTCTTGTCAAGTCTTTGCCACTTAGCGCCATTCGCTGGTTAGTCGTGGTCGTTGTGCTTTACACCGCCGCGATGATGCTTCGTTCGGCCTACCTTGACCGGAACACAGTGCCCGCACCGCAGCCTGATGTTTGATTCCGCAAAAGCGAAGCGCACTCGGCACGCGGATTCGGGTTGCATGCCTGCCATCGCACTTAGCCGCCCTTTCGGAAGGCTTCCGTGTGTTCGTGTAGGATAGAGCCGTCATGTCGTCAACCGTACAATCGGCGCCACGGCTTTCGCAGGACGAAGCTGTGAGAATCGCCGCCGAGCTGTATGGATTGGCGGTTACTGCAGCTCCTCTGCCTAGCGAGCGCGACCAGAATTGTCATTTGCGGGATTCGCGCGGACAGCAATTCGTACTCAAGGTCGCCAACAGCCAGGAATCGCTCGAATTCCTCGAAATGCAGAACAGCATGATGCGATTTTTGTCAGAAGCGCGCGTTGATCTCGATTTTCCTCGAATAATTGCCAGCAAGTCAGGAGTCGAAATTCCGGTGTTCGATTCGGCAGATGGGCGGCCGCATTATGCACGGCTGCTGACCTGGATCGAGGGCATTTGTCTTGCCGCGGTTAGGCCGCACAGTCGCAAACTGCTGCGATCTCTCGGGCGCGCTCTCGCTCAGATGGACGCGGCGCTTACCGGATTCGAACACTCCGCCGCTCATCGTCACTTTTATTGGGATATTCGCCGCGCTTCCGATGCGCGCAAATATCTGCCGTTGCTCCCGGATTCGCGGCGAAGTCTTGTCGAACATTTTCTCGGGGAATGGGACGCGATTGACTGGAGCAGATTGCGCACGAGCATCATTCACAACGATGCGAACGACTATAACGTGCTCGTAGACGAACCCGGCTCGTCGAATGAGCGCTCCGACACGCGTGTTGTGGCGATATTGGATTACGGCGACGTGGTTCACACGGCTACCATATGCGAATTGGCCGTCGCTCTCGCTTACGCGATGCTTGATAAATCCGATCCGATTGACACGGCGGCGCAAGTGGTGGCGGCGTATCACGAAGTTTATCCGCTCACGGAAGATGAGGTTGATTCGCTATTCGCGCTCGTTACGGCGCGGCTGTGCTGTAGCGTTTGTTACGCGGCACATCAGGCCCGCGAGATTCCTGGAAACGATTACCTCATGATCTCGAATGCGCCTGTCTGGGCGCTTCTCGAGAAACTCTCCGGCGTGCCGCCAGAATGGCCTTGTAAGGTGTTCCGGTTCGCGTGCGGCATGCCTCTTTCGAAAGAAGTTTTCACTCGCGCCCGTCCAACGCGCGAGCGATTGCTCGACGCGCGCAGAAAATTCGTTGGGCCGTCGCTCAGCGTTTCGTATAAGTCGCCGCTGCATATCGTTTGCGGTTCCCGGCAATATCTCTACGACGCTGATGGCCGCCGCTATCTTGATTGCGTGAATAACGTCGCTCACGTTGGGCATAGCCATCCGCGTGTGGTGCGGGCCGCCGCGGAACAGATGGAGCTGCTGAACACCAATACACGCTATTTGAATGAACTGATGGTCGAGTACGCCGAGCGTTTGACGGCGACGTTCCCGGAACCGCTGCGCGTCGTGTACCTCGTCTGCAGCGGCAGCGAAGCAAATGAACTGGCGCTGCGTCTGGCGCGGGCGCACACCGGCCGCGAAGAAGTGATCGTCGAAGATGCCGCCTATCACGGCAACACGACCGCTCTAATCGGAATTAGCCCTTACAAATTTGATGGGCCCGGAGGCCGTGGACCCGCGCCGCACGTCCACAAAGTTCCGATGCCCGACGTATATCGCGGCGCCTATCGGGATTCTGATGCGGGTTCGCACTATGCGCGTCACGTAGCGGATGCAGCAAGGAGCAGTCGCGGACTCGCCGCATTCTTCTGCGAGTCAGCTATTTCGTGCGGCGGGCAAATTATTTTGCCGCAGGGATATTTGCGTGATGCTTATGCTGTTGTACGCGAAGCTGGCGGCGTATGCGTCGCCGATGAAGTTCAGACCGGATTTGGCCGCGCGGGCGAGCACTTCTGGATGTTCGAGTCTCAGGGCGTGGCGCCCGATATCGTCACCTTGGGCAAACCGATCGGCAATGGCCATCCGCTCGGTGCAGTGGTGACGACGCCGGAGATCGCGAAGTCGTTCGCGAACGGAATGGAATACTTCAATACTTTTGGCGGCAATCCTGTTTCGTGCGCCGTGGGTCTCGCGGTTCTCGAGGTAATTCGAGACGAAGAGCTGCAAGAAAATGCGCGCGATGTTGGACAATATTTTATGGAGCGACTGCGCTATCTTGGAGACAAACATCCCTTGATCGGCGATGTTCGCGGGCTCGGGCTTTTCATCGGCGTCGAGCTCGTGCGTGATCGTCAAACTCTTGAACCCGCCGATTCGGAAGCCTCTGCCATAATTGAGCAAATGAAAGCGCGCGGCGTTCTTATGAGCACCGACGGTCCTTTTCACAACGTGTTAAAGATCAAGCCCCCAATTGTATTTTCAAAAGTGGATGCGGATTTAGTTGTTTCCGAGCTTGACGCAGTTCTTACCGCGGGTTTTGTGCAAGCCCCCGAGTAATCTCCATCACGACCGACTTCGCGGTCGAACGGGCAATTAACTTCGCAATCGACGTTCCAAACGGGGTCGCAATCAAGTGCGCGACTCGTTTGCCGCTCCATCATTGTTTTGTTACGCTGCTAACGTTCTTCCAATCAAACGGAGAGGTGTCCGAGCGGTTTAAGGAGCACGCTTGGAAAGCGTGTGTTGGGGAAACTCAACCGTGGGTTCGAATCCCACCCTCTCCGCCATCGATTTAGAATCAGTGGGATAGAGCCTTCCTAAAATCTTTTCCTAAGAAATCTCCGACTGGTCTGCTTTCCAGTACTGATTGCTAGGAGATTCTTATGGCTCAGTCCAAATTCACGATCTACAGGTACGTCAAGCTCAAGAATGGCTCTTGGCGCTACTGCCGGGCTGCCTTCTATTCGAACGGAAAAATCAAGCCCAACCGGTGCATCTTCGGCGGCAAGGAAGAAGAACATTCCGAAGGCGCCTACTACCTTTATCACAAGAAGCAGTGGATTCTCGTAGGTGCCGACGCGTTGGAAGCACAACGCCAGCGGAATGCCCGGCTCGACGCCGAGGAGTTCGAGCGTCTGCGCGGAACGGCTCCGGTACAGAGCCCGAACATTGTATCGATCACGCCCAGGCGCACGCTCGCTGGTGCTGTCGAAGAATTCCGCAACGAAACCGAGGCGAATAAGAAACATAAGACCTACCTCGCCTATACGAGGTCCACGGAGTATTTTCTCCAGTTCTGCAGAAAGGCGACCATAGAAACCGTGGACCGCAAGGACATGCTGAACTTCAAGATTTTCCTCAAGGGCAAGGGACTCGGCAAGCGTTCCGTCCACAACAACTTTTTGAACGCGATGATCTTTCTCAAGTGGGCAAAGATCGAACACGGCGTGCTGAAGCGTGATTGGCCGCCGAAGCCGGAGCGCGACCCCGAGGAATACACGGACGAGGAAATTACGAAACTGCTCGATACGGCCGACGACGAGGAACGGCTCCTCCTCAGTTCATTCCTCTGCTCGGGATTTCGCTCCGGCGAAGTGGCGAACTTCACCTACGCCGACATCAACTTCGCTACGAACATTTGGCGTGTGGAAATGAAAGAGGAGGGTGAAGGTGCGGAATGGGATGCCAAGACGCAGACCTCCTATCGCTATCTGACCGTGCCGGCATGGCTCAATCAGAAGCTCGAACACCGCATGAAGGCACGTCACGCAAAGCGCACCGATCTTGTGTTCCCGGCTTCGATGGGCGGTGTCAATTGCCATCTGCTGCGCATCGTGAAGCGTGTAGCAAAGCGAGCGGGTTTGACGGACATCCGTGTGGACGATCATAAATTTCGCAGCACGGCCATTACCCGGTGGCTTCGTGAGGGGAATTCGCCCCAGGACGTAATGGCGTGGGTCGGCCACAAATCTTTGGTTACCATCCTCCGCTACGCAGCCAAAGTCAGACTCGAGAAACCCGAAACCCAGCAAAAGGCTCACTCTCCGTTTGCGAAGTTCGCAAACGTCAGACGAAATTCTGAAGCCGAACGCCACGAAGAAAACTGGGACGGATGGCGATTAGGCTTTCCGGCTAGGTCCGTAACAAGTCACGTCTTGTTTCAGGGCTCGCGGGATCGATTCGGCGCCGATCTGCCAACTACCGGCGGCCGGGATCACGCTTGCCGCCGCAGCCGAGAACCGCGGTTGCCGGTTAAATTTTGCCTTGGGTATAAACACACTCGTTAAGTTGACTCTGAAAGTATCTCGATCTAGCGTATAACTATCAATTCTTCCGGGCCATTATTAAAGTAACCAAGATTGTCGTTCTATAAGAAGGACTTCTGTGCGTGGCGATTTATTTTCGAAATGGCTCAAGGCAGCTAAGCCGCAGGCGGGTGTGAGTTTGTACACCGAGCGGCCCGGTGCACGTTCCCTTGGCTTGGCTGCCCTTAAGAAATTGATCCTCGACCATTTTGTAGGAGAAGAAACGATTGCGAAGGCAGGCGGTCACACGAAATCGGCCGCAATCATTGCCAACAGCCTGCCGACGAACAAACGCCCACGATCGGGCGATCTTGGCGAGCTGCTGGCAACGGAATACCTCAATTCAGAGACTCCCTTTGTAGTCCCGATCAAAAAGCTCCGGTGGAAAAGCGACCGTGAGACGGCGATGCACGGAAACGATGTCATCGGAGTTGATACGAAAGGCAAAGCCGTTCGCGTGATGAAGGGAGAGTGCAAGAGCCGGGCTAGCTTCGGAAAATCAACGGTCGAGGAAGCGGCAGCTTCGCTGGACCTTCATGACGGAAGGCCAAACCCTTCGACGCTCGCGTTCATCACGAAAAGGCTATATGAAGAAAAGCGGGACGCGGAAGCAAAGGTCTTCCAGGATCTGCAGAGTGGGGGGGACAATCTCCTTGAAGAATGTAAGCCATTTGATTTTTGCGCTCGCCGGCAACGATCCGTCGAAACTTCTGTCTGCGGGCCCAAAATCCAAGCATACCGGAATCAAGCGCGAAAGCACTGCCATTGTGATTGACGATCACGGCGCTTTCGTGGCGGCGGTGTACGGAAAACATGGCTCAAAATCCTGAAGCAATTAATGAGGCGCTGGCTGCGCTGGTTGATCCGCACACGCACGGGCGGCTGCTAGCACGAGGGTTGGCGCGAGGAATGGTCTGGCGTGACGGCGTTGTGCCTGAGGGGGCGCAGGATTTTTCGACAAGCCTGACGCCCGACCTGTTGGATTTCGGCTACGGCATTCTTGCCCTCGCCCTTGATCTTCGTGATGCGAACAGAAATCGCGAGCCCAATCAGCGCTTTGGCACTGATGAACCGTTCCGCGTCGCGGCGGAAGCGATTGAGTCTGCAGTTCGGCGCGGCGATCCTCAAAATGGTGACCAGGGACGGCACTTAGTCGTCAGCGGCAGCAGCGTTTCACCTTGCAGGATTCGCAGCGCTATCATTCTCGATGCTGCCGATTCCGGCTCTCGCGAAAAATCTCGCATCGCCGGAAAGAGCTCTGGGTTACATCCTGCGGCGAGATTTGTCACTTTTGCGCGAGCATATTATCCAGTGGCATGCAGATCCAGCTCACAGCGACGATACGTTAGCTGCCCGTTTACTCGACGAAGGAGATGAGTTCGGGCCAGAAGACGTGGCGATCCTTGCACTGACAACGTCGTATTACCGGGGCCTGGGGCTGGCAGACACCGGATTGCTTTTCGGAAACCGCGACTTGTTCAACACGGCCGTCACGGCAATCGACAACGTCGTGGCCTCAGCGGCAGAAATTGGGAACATTCCGATGTGGTGGGTTGCCGCGCTCACTTCTCATTTGATTCGTGATTTGTGAGATCAGAGTCTCTCTGTGAGATTGCCGTCAACTTCAAGTTCGGTTTCACCCCTACCCGCCCGGTGGCCAGGGCTGCGGCGGGATTTTATTGCGCTACTCGGCGCCAGGCGTCCGCCGCATATTGATTTATGGCCGTCACAAATTGCCGCGGCCGCACGCGCCGTCGATCCGAATGTCGATCTGGTGATTGCGCTGCCTACGAGCGCCGGGAAGACCCGCATCGCCGAATTATGCATTCTGCGGACGCTCGCGGATAACAAACGCATAATCTACGTCACTCCGCTCCGGGCCTTGTCGGCGCAGGTTGAGCGCGTGCTCGCCAGAACATTTGTTCCACTCGGCGCAGCGGTAACGTCGTTGTACGGCGCGAGCGGCGCCACCGTGTCGGACACCAAAACGCTGGCGAGTGCGTCGATTGTTGTCGCAACTCCGGAAAAACTTGATTTCGCCCTGCGCCAGGACGCCGATGTGCTCAATGACGTCGGCCTCATCGTATTTGATGAAGGCCACATGATAGGCGTGGGGAGCCGGGAAATTCGCTATGAAGTGTTAATCCAGCGGTTACTGCGACGCGGGGATGCGGCCAGCAGACGTATTGTCTGCCTCTCCGCCATGTTCACTCCGGGAGATCCTTATTTCAAGGATTTCGGCGATTGGTTGCGAAGCGACGCACCCGGAGAGCCCGTCAATGTTCAGTGGCGTCCAACACGCCAGCGGCTCGCGACGCTCGATTGGAGCAATCATAGCAATACCGGCAGACTTGCGTTTCTGGACGGCGAAAAGCTTTTCGTGCGGCGGTTTGTCGAGCAGAGCGAGCCAAAAGGGCTCCGGACAACTCCGTTTCCCAAGGATGAACTCGAATTCTGTATCTGCGCGGCAAATGCATTCGCGCGGGACGGCCATACGGTGCTGGTTTACTCGCCGCAAAAGAGCCAGGTGGAACCGGCGGCTCGCGAATTTAGGCACATGCGCGATCAAGGGTTCCTGCCTAATATAAAGACTCCGCAGCCAGAACACTTAACAGTTGCCCGCGCTATCGGCCGTGAGTGGCTCGGCGAAAAACATGCTGCAGTCCGGGCGCTGGAGGTTGGCGTTGGTACGCATCACGGCGCGCTCCCGCGTCCCTTCTTAAATGCGGTGGAAGAACTCCTGGACGCGCGGCGGCTTTCGGTTGTCGTGGCCACCCCTACCATCGCCCAGGGCGTCGATCTCGGCTGTAGCGTTCTCATATTCCGGTCGTTGAAAAGATATGACGGCGGACAGTGGGTGCCGATTTCCGCTGCCGAATTCTCGAATGTCGTGGGGCGCTCGGGCCGGGCCTATGTCGATCTCGATGGGATTTCAGTGTTGCCTACGTTTGATAGCGCTAACCGCTCACAGCAGCCTGCCGTGTTTGAGAAGCTCATCAAGGATTCAAAGGGCCAGAGGCTTCTGCGCGGGTTGGCGCAGCTGACCTGGAATCTAGGACATCACCTCGCGCAGAAACTAGGCGCAAAGCCGGATGATTTTTTGGAATACATTTTGAATCAGCGCGATCTCTGGGAGGACGCGCGGCGGACGACGATGAGGATGAGGGGGAAGATGGGATTGAGGGCCAGATTGCGAATCTAGATGTGGCTCTGTTCAGTTTGATAGAGGCGCTCGACACGGACGCTTCGGATGTTGCCGCCGTTCTCGATGAGGCGCTCAAGAATTCGCTCGGGAAACGCACCCTTGCGCGTGAGGACGAGCCTACGAGAACAATCGAACGCGAGTTGCTGCGTTCGCGCGCCCAATGGTTATGGCGCAGGAGCACCGAGGAACAACGAAGGGCATGTTTCTATTCTGGCCTGGGCCGGAAGCCAGGTCTTTTTCTTCACGAACAACTCGACGCCTTGGTGGATGTGTTGTGCACATTTCAGGCGGCGGTGGCGGTGGATGACGGTGATCCTGCAGCGGCTGCGGCGACCGCGCTTTACGAGGAGGTTATGAAAGAGCCATTCTTCGCCGTGAGAAAACTGCCCTCCGATTGGCAGAAAGCGCTCGCGGAATGGATAAAAGGAACCGCATTTTCCGAGATACTAAAAGGACGAAAAGCGCGAGACGCGCGGCGAACACAAGTCTTTATTCAGGAAGGGATTGTTTTCCGGCTTGTATGGGCCGCTGAAGCTGTGCGGGTGCAGGCAGTCGCAACCGGACATGCGCGGGCAAGTGAACTGGGAGACGGTCCCGCATTCGCGCTGACATACGCGGCGCCGTCGATCCCCGCCGCCCTTTTTGTGCCAGATGGGTTTCTCATCCCGTGTGGGTGCCGTCTGGGTTGCTCGCGAGCTCGCGGCATCTTTCTCAGACATGAAAGGGTTGCGACTGTGGTTGATGCGGCACGACGCGTTGCTTTCTACCCGCGAGTTCTGGAAGTCGGACGACTTGTACGCCCTTTGGAGACTGGCTTCGTCGCCTGCAAGCACGGAACATCCTCGGCCTTGGAATCACGCAAACTATGATGCCCCCGTTGACTGGAAGAGTGATCGGCCTGCAGCGAACAGCCAGGTCCGCATCATCGCCGGAAATGATCGGTCAGCGACCATTTGCGCACCCGATCTGACGCCCTTAGGTACGGCCCAGTTTACATTCAATCCTCATGGCGCGGCGCTCGATGGAAGCGTGACTGCTGCGGGAGGGGTTCGTGTCTCGTATTTCGGCAGAGGCTGGAACGGAACGCCTTTGCTCGGTGGAATCAATTTAACAGCCGCTCGTTCAGCTGCTCGCTCTGGAGGAATTCCTCCACGGTGCCAGGCTGAACGATTATTTGATCCTTCCTGTCGGCGCCCAGATCCAGGAGCGTCATAATCTCCATGGCATTTGCGGCGCAGTCCTTATATTCGCAGCTCTGTATTACGAGGAGACGGCGTTCCCGGGTCGGTGCACAGGCTCTGCGTGAGCAATCGGAACGCACACCGGAATGCTTCACAAGCGCGTGTACCAGCGCACGCGTACCCAAATGAGCAACTGAAGACTCAAGTCGAGCTTGGTTTGACGTTCGCCGGTTTAAAATCAAGCTCGTAAATGAAGAAAAAGGCCAAAAACATCTACGCGTCGAAGTTAGCCCACCTAAGATGGGCGAAAGTGCCGCTGAGTGAAAGGTCGGCACAAGTGCCCCGTTCAGGTGGGCGCCCGCGAAAATACCCCAAATGCCCTCGCTACGGGTCGCATACATTTTCGCCACGCACCGGCCGCTGTCCGTGCGGTTTTAGCCGCCCATCAAAGTAGATCCAGGTAGTTCTCCCATCCCGGTTTGATCCTCCTAGTCCGTTCGTCTCATGCTTGACTAATCGTGCGTACTATTGTACAATCGTACGCACTATAATACAATTGTCCGTGTAGCAGTAAGACAAACAAATCTAAGGAGAATTCGAGATGAGTATTGAACGTAACGAACCAATTCATTTTCATGAGAAGGGCACATTAGAGGCAGTGACGCGGTGGATCGCAACGCACCACGACGGGATCGCCGAGTGGTTGAAAAATGTGCGGCGCCAGTATCAAGTGGACCGCGCCAATGTAGCGGAGAACCACCGCGTGGCCGCGCTGCTGCTACAGGATGCCCGGGACGGCAAGCCGGCCCGGATTGGCGTGCTCGATATGGGCGGCGCCACCCTTGAGGACGTGTCGGCTTGGAGCACGTGGCAGGACACCGCGGCTTCACATCGCGGTTCCGGGCTCCAGGAAGAGGAAACTCAGGGCAACGGTGGGAAGGCATACATGTACCGTTTGTTCTCTGGACCGGCGCGCATCCTCGGAATTCGCGATCGTCATCGCAACTGTAAGGGCTTTGACGGTGAAGTCGGGACCGTCGAGCGCGGAACTCCGGGTTGGATGCCGAACTTGGCAGCAGGCCGTGATGTGGAGATTAGCTCCTTCGAGGCAGAGCTACGCCACGCTTTGGAGCCCTTTGGGTTGTCGATCGTAAATCTGCCCAAGCCTCTTCGGGCCGCGATTGCAGGGCGCAAGAGTTTCACGTTGGTTGAGGGTGAACTTCCTTCTGGCCTGTACAAGGGTCAGATTGATGCCGACGAGTTCATTGGTAAGGTCGTGCGGCATGAACAGTCGACACTTTGCCTCGAACAAGTCGATGTATACGCGATCCATAATGGCCGCGTACTAAACGAAGGCAAGAAGCTTGAACTGCCTCTGATCATGCCTTATCCGGGAATCGATTCCCCGGTTGTGCATGAGATCCCCGAGCAACTGGAACTCGACAACGGCCGAGAAGTGTCGACCACGGAGGGAGGAACGAAGCCGAAGGGACGGTTGGTTCTCCACACCTCGTTCGAAAACATGCCGAATGCGTACCGAAATCTACGGCCACGGTAGCAGGTCGTGTATCGCACGCGCCATCAGATGATCGGTTCGAAGCTTGTATCCGAGCTCGCTCCCGCGACGCCCGGCGCTGCATTCGTCTATGGAAGTGTCGAACTTCCAGCACTCGAGCCGGCTTATGTGGAGCATGGTCGGCGTCGCCCCAAGGATGGCCCGCTTGTTGAAGCGCTCGACCGTTTCATTATGGAAAAAATCCGGCTGCTCGCACATGAGATAAACGCACGGCGCCGTCGGGAACTAGACGACAAATCCCTCGACGAGGTGCATAAGGAAAATCGCAAGCTCGACGAATTCAAGAACCGGTTCCTTCCGAGTTTTGGTGACGGTAATGGAGGCGACGGAGAAGGCAAGGGAGCTGGACCTCGCAAGGCTGTCCGCAAGGGGGCGCGGCCGGTGAATTGGGGCACGGAACCCGATGTGTTGGATTACCAGGAACCCGAGCGCGGTCTGCATCTCGGTAAAGGCATTACCGTCGGCGTCGGTGCGATCTTGAATCCGAGCGTTTGCGACCACAAGGGCCGCCCGGTTCGCGCCGCCGTCGAGTGGCTGACGAGCGATCAACAAGTCGCCAGTTTCTCGAAGGGCAATACACTTGTTGCCCAGGCGAAAGGAACCTGCGAGATCTGGGCACGGATCAAGGGTACGAAAATCGAGGGTCCGCGCGTGCCCACTCGCGTTTGGTCGGTAGATCACATTTTGCTCACGCCGCGTACTCTCAACGTTGCACTTGGCTGCCGGGAGCAAATCGTGGCAGAAGTAACCGACGACGAAGGACAACGCTCGACCTACGTGCTGCTCGATTGGATCCACGATGCCGAAGACCAGTTGATTGTTCGGATCGACCGCTATGGTGTGGTGACGGGAAATCGCCTTGGGCGCACCGCGATCAGTGCCGGCGCCGGAGGCGTGTGGGCTCGCATTCCAGTCGAGGCTTCGGTCGTCGCCAACGCGGAACAGCCAGGGCGCGCGAGCGGCTTTCCACAGCTGCTGGTGACCGGACGCAACGAAGACCCGGCCACCGGGCAAATCCGCGAAGGAGACCCGGATCAGGCCGCCCTGTGGCAGGAGCCTTCTGACTACGTCCACAACGTGTGGTGGCTCAATTTGCAAAGCCCCGAGGCAGCGTTCGTGTTCCAGCAGCGTAGTGCCCAACCGTCGCTCTGGCGCACATATCACGCGGAGAAGGTAATCGAGATGGTGGTCCAGGTCTGGATGACAGAGGAATTCTCACGCAAGGGCGAGAGCCAGCGCCCGGAATTCTGGGCCGCGCACTTGGCCGCGATGGACCGGCACCGTGTGCGCATTGTCGGCGAGATGTGGAAACAGCTTGAGTCCTACGTTGCGAGTGGCGCGATCTCGGAAGAAGAGGCCGAGCCAACGGTTAAGGCGAGGGCAGCGTAATGAGTGAAAAAACAACTGACAAGGGCTCCCGCCGGGCCAGTCTGCGTGAGCAGGTAATGCTCGCGGCACTCGACTGTTCCGGCGGCGATCTCGAAAAAACCTTTACTTCTGAGGATTTGCTGGTTGCAGCGTGGAAGAGTGATCGACTCGCCTTTGGGCTTAGGGGATACGAGCAGGAGTATCCCGATAGCGATAAGGTGCGAAAAGAACTTGACAGCAGAGGCGCCCGGCAAGGGAGCGGTTCTACGGGCCTAATTTCGTCGGGCTTACTACTGCGCGTTCACGAACGTATCTATCGCCTCACACCCGCTGGTATCGCCGCGGCAGCCGAGGTAGTGGGAGCCGAACCTGATACCCGCGGCAGAGCCGAACGCGTGCTGGCGGAAGCCGTCGGCGCGATCGTGTCTCATTCCGTTTTTCGCGCATGGATAAAGGATCCGGTTTTTCCGAAACACTTCCGCGATGCCGGCCATTTCTGGGGTGTCGCGCCGGGAACGCCTCCCAAAGTCATCCGAGCCCGCATACTCGATGTGGAGCGGACGTTGGAAAAAGCCCTCGGCATGCTGGGCAGCTCAAGTGTTGACGAGGTCGCGAGTCGGCACGGTAAGGGGCTGTTTGACCGCGCGGACATCGAGCGAGCCATGAACTTCCAGTCGACGTTGAAGGAGCGATTCGCGAAAGATCTCGCCACGCTCCAGGTCAGGCTGACTTAGCGGGCAGGGCTCCAGGCATTTCATGCGCACTCTGGCAAGCATGGTCGGGGAGGTCATTATTGTGCGAATTCCGCTGCTTGATCCCGAGAGAATGTCGCTTGTGAAACTCCACGGCGTAGAGGCGCACGGCATTTGGATCGAAAGCCAGGAGTTCACGAACGAACTCATGGAAAAGTTCCGCTTCTCGAGCTCTCGGACGACGCCGTTGGTGTTTGTACCATTCGACAAGGTGGAATTCATCATCGCGGCTCTTAAATCGTTGTCGTTGTCAGAGCCGGCGTTCGGGCTTTAACAGCCAGGAGGATCACATGAAGCATAACCGTGAAACAAAACTTGTGCTGCCGCATGGGGAGCCCAATCTCGAAGCACTCCGTTCGGTCACACGCGAATGGCTTGTGCCCCTTCTCGTGGAAAAGTTTCTGTGTGAGCAAGGATTCGAGTTGCGAGTGCGACCGAACGCCGAACCCGGGAAAACACCAGTTTCCGATCCGTTAGTAGTGGAAGGGATCGTCATGGTCGCGAATCCGTCCAGAAGCAGATGCAAACATGCCGGGCGGCAGTAAAAAGAACGGGCTGGCCCACGGCGCTGAATGTCAGCGAATGGAAAAAAACAACTACCAACCCCTTGGTTAAAGGGGGTCGGCGCTCAACACATCGCCGAGAATGAATATGCAGGATAGATTGCCCAATTTGAACGCAGGCGCCGAACAGAAACCTGCGATTCGGTGCGCCATTTACGCCCGCTACTCGTCGGACTCACAGCGGGATACTTCAACCGAAGACCAGATTCGTAACTGTCGTGCCGGTGCCGAGAGGAACGGTTGGATTGTGCTGGATGAGTTTATTCGCTTTGACGAGGCGATGACTGGACGCACGGTGGCTGGACGAGACGGCCTAGCTGACCTGATCCGGCTTGCGAAGCAGCGCCCGAAGCCCTTCGACTGCATTCTCATCGACGATACCTCACGACTGGGTCGCTATCTGCCAGACGTGCTACGGGAATGCGACCTGCTCATGCATTACGACGTTTTCCTCTATTTTGTGAGTGACCGTCTAGATTCTCGGGACGAGAGTTTCCGCATCATGCACATTTTCAAGGGCTATCGTGATGAGGATTTCGTCCGAGATTTGGGGCACAAAATTCATCGGGGGCAAGAGGGGCGTGTTCTCAACGGATACGTATCTGGGAACAGTTGCTACGGCTACAAGAATGTGCCGATCGCGGATGAGACACGCAAAGGCAGCTTCGGCAAGCCGGCGCTTATAGGTGTGAAGCAAGAAGTCATTCCCGAACAAGCCGAGGTGGTCGAGCGACTTATGGAAATGCGTGCTAGGGGACTCAGCTTCGGCAGAATTGCCAAAAACCTAAAGGCGGCGGGAATCGCACCACCTCGGAATACGAATAAGGCGGGCATCCCGGCTTGGTACGCATCCACCATCAAACAAATCACCTTGAATGAACTGTATCGGGGTTGGCGGGTCTGGAATCGCACCAAAAATACATTCAATCGAGCCGAACGGAAGAAGTCCAAACGCAACCGATCTCAATCGGAATGGATTAGGCGAGAAGTTCCGGAATTGCGCATCATTTCGGAAAAGCTTTGGGAAAAGGTGCAGGAAGTGAACCGGCTTGGGCGTGATAAATACTATGCGACACGAATGGGCGGGTTGAACCGGACTGAGCACAGTCGCAAGTACCTCTTCAGCGGCGCGCTGTGTTGCGGAATCTGCGGCGGTGCCTACAGCGTGATTAATGGGAAGGCGCCCAACGTCCGGTACGGTTGCCCAAATCATCGGTTTCGCGAAACCTGCACGAACCAAGTGACAATTCTTCGCACTCGCCTTGAGCAGCAGCTTATCAGTGCTCTGTCGAGCAATCTGCTTGATGGCCGGCTGGAAGAGGAACGTACCAGGGAATTTGCGGCGCAATTGAAAGCCCGAATTGAATTGGAGGAGAAGCTCGCTCGTGAAGCGGAAGTGAACCGTCCGGTGCTCGAAAAAGAGCGCTCGGAATTAACCTCCCAAGGGCACCGTTTGGGCGCGGCGATTGCGACGCTCGGCCTCTCAGCTTTTGTCGCCGAACAGCTCAGGACTGTAGAGTCCCGGCTAGCAGAAATTGATCGGCTGCTGACTTCGAAACCAACAGCGAAATTGCCCAGCTTCACAAATGAGCAGATACGAGAGTTCCTTCGCAAGGAATGCAAGAATTTCTGCGAAGTATTGGTCGGCGATCCCGAACTGGCAAAACAGGAAATCCAGAAGCGCATCAAAAAACTGGTGTTGACGCCGAAGCAGACTCCAGCTGGAACTGTCCTTGACGTCACCGGCGACGTAGAACTGTTGCGGGAACAAGAAGGTGTAATGCTGAACAGTTCTATGGAGGGAATTGCTCAGCATTACACGCTGCCTCGAATCGTAATCACCATCGTTCTCGACCCAAGCCTTCCTGTCGCTGCCTGAGTGGCGCGCGAATCTATCAGGCGAGAGCATTCGGCCGTTGACCACACAGCCGTACACCATAAGGCTTTGTTTTGGCGTCGGCTAGCTACGAAGCTGTTCCCTCTAATTGTTCTCCGCCTGTTTCCCAGCGCGATCAATCTTGGAAGCTCGCAAGTGCTCCAGACACTCGCCGGGAAGACTCGAGAAACGGGCCGAGTTATCCGAATTTCGTAAGCAGTTCTTTTAGTGATAGCGGCTTTTCGACATCCCGGTCACATGCTGATCAGTCGCATACTCGAAAGCTGCTTGTGGGCTCGTATGAGGCTCCGTGAGTCCTTATCCAGCCGCAGGGCCCTTGTGTCGCAACTAGAGCTGATGCGTCGCAATCACTAACAAAGTATCGTCTTTGACCGCTAACTGATTGGCGGGTACCGAGTAATGATAACGATGGTCAGAATCGCCATACGCGGGGCTTATTCCTTATTTTCCCAATAGTGACCATTCGCGATCGAGTTGACCGGACCCCATAATCCATTAGCCCGCATAGCCGCGCGAGAAACGCGGCCATGAGCTTCGTCACAGCCGAAAGTGGCCTCGTTAGAAGCCGCGCGTGATCGTCGAATGTGCTCAATCGATAAGTAGATGTGTTCGGAAGTGCACAGAATCGACGTTAGATATCTTTGAGTATGAGAGTAGCGGCGGGACCCAATTTAACTGACCGATGAATGACGGAGAAGCTAATGCGCAATACAAAGTTGCGAACGATATTGATACTGACTCTCCTCATGGTGGGTGTTGCGGGAGGATGCGGACGAGAACAAGCGCCGGGGGCCTCTGCGCCCACTGTAGTTTCCACATCGCCCGCGAATGGCGCGATCAATGTGCTTGTTGCCGCCACGATCTCCGCCACGTTCAGCGACGCCATGGCTCCTGCGACGATCAACGCGACAACTTTCACTGTGACCGGGCCGGGTACGGCCCCGATAGCAGGCACGGTGACATACGCCGGTGGCACGGCGACATTCACGCCGACGAGCGATCTTCCAGCTAACACTTTATTTACGGCGACGATTACGACCGGAGCTACTGATATCACCGGCGGGCCGCTGGCCAGCAATTATTCGTGGAGCTTCATGACGGGGACGGCGCCTCTGGTGATCTCGACAAATCCGGCTGGCGGCGCGACGAATGTGCCTCTCGCGCAGATCACCACCGCGACGTTCAATGAGCCGATGAACGCGACGACGATCAATGCGTCGACGTTCACGCTGACGGGAACTGGCGGAGCCGCGGTCAACGGCACAGTCAGTTACGCTGGAAACACGGCGACATTTGCGCCAAGCGCCGCTCTCACGGCTGGCGTGACTTATACCGCGACGATTACGAGCGGAGCGCAAGATTTGGCGGGGAACGCAGTGATACCCAGCTTCATTTGGAGCTTCACGGCCGTCCCGAGCCCCACGGTGATCTCAACGAATCCTGGAAGTGCCGCCACCAATGTGCCGATCAATCAGAAAATTACCGCGACGTTTAGCGTGCCGATGAATGCGGCAACGGTGATAGCCGCTGGGACATTTACGGTGGCAGTGGCCGGCACGGGTGGCGCGGGGGTGAGCGGAGTAGTGACTTACGTGCCAGCCGCGAATACGGCGACGTTTGCGCCTGCCGCGAATTTGCTAGCCAGCACGATGTATACGGCGATGATTAGCACGGCGGCGACGAGCGCAGCGGGCATTCCCTTAGCCAGAACTTACGCTTGGAGTTTCATGACGGGTCTTACTGCAGATACGACACCGCCGACGGTGGTGCTCACCGTTCCTGCGTCAGCGGCGATGGATGTGCCCACCAATCAAATTATCTCCGCGACATTTAGCGAAGCGATGGATCCGGCGACGATTACGGCCCCTGGGACCTTTACCGTCGCGGTGGCGGGACTAGGTGGCGCGGCAGTACCTGGGACCGTTACCTACGCGGGATCGATAGCGACATTTACACCATCAGCGACTCTTACAGCCGCTACGTCCTACACGGCGACTATCACGAATGCCGCGACGGACTTGGCCGGCAATGCTTTGGTGGCTGGCGCCGTACCCAATCCGTGGAGTTTTATGACGGGCGCAGCTCCCGATACTACGCCGCCTACGATAACGCTCACAAGCCCGGCCAGCGGTGCCACGGGCGTGGCGCTGAACGCGGCGATTAACGCAACATTCAGTGAAGCGATGAATCCGGCGAGTATCTTCGCTGCCGGGACGTTCACATTGGCCGTGGCCGGGACTGGTGGAGCGGCGGTTGCGGGAACGGTTACGTACGATCCTGCGAGCGACATCGCCACGTTTACGCCGACAGCGAATCTCGCGGCGAACACGGAATATACGGCAACGATTACCAATGCAGTGACAGATTTGGCTGGAAATGCGCTGGCCGCGGGTGTCGCGCCGAATCCCTGGAGCTTCACTACGGGTGGCGCCGCCGGCCCAGTGGGACCGCCGCTCGGAACCGCTTCGACGTTTGGAACGATTGGAGGCGGCGCCGGGATAACAAATCAAGGCCTTAACACTGTTATTGACGGAAATATCGGGACGACCGGCGCCTCGACCTTAGTCACCGGATTTCACGATGCGGGGGTGGGGTGCACTTACACAGAAACGCCACTCAACAAGGGAATCGTGAACGGGACGATTTATACGGCTCCGCCGCCTCCTACCGTTGCGTGTCCTTCTGAAGGTACGGCAGCAACATTCGCGATCGCGACGCAGGCCGCAAGCGATGCGCTTACTGCTTACAACGATATCTCGCCAGCGTCACGGCCTGGAGGCATGGATCCAGGAGCCGGCCAACTTGGCGGATTGACTCTTACGCCGGGGATATACAAAGCCGCGGGCGGCTCGTTCCTGCTTACGGGCTCGGATCTGACTTTGGATGCGCAGGGCGACGTCAATGCTATCTGGGTGTTCCAGATGGCGAGCTCGCTCACTGTGGGCGGACCTGCGGCGCCTCGCAACATCATCCTGATCAACGGAGCACAGGCGAAGAATGTGTATTGGTACGTGGGCACCGCGGCAACAATCAACGCGGCGGGGGGCGGCACGATGGTGGGCACCATCATCGCGTCGGCGGGAGTCACGTTCTCAACCGCGGGCAATTCCGCGGTAACTACGCTCAATGGTCGAGCGCTGGCACTCAATGCGTCAGTGACCATGGTTAATACAGTGATTAACGTACCCGCTCCATAAATATAGAAAGCGGATTCTTAGAGCGGCGCGGACCGGTTTGATGCGAGGCGGATTCGTTCATCCGCTTCGCGTCCGGCAGGCACGATTCAGGAGACGACAATGAAATTGGCAGCTCGCATTCTTGGCACAATGGCCATGGCTTTCGTGATCGTGCCTGGCGTTCGCGCGAACGATGATACGAAGCCGAAGGCGAAATCGGCGAATGAAGCGGCTGCGGCTGCTACCTCGAACGACGCGCCCGATGTCGCCAATGCTACGCAGCCAACGGACTTTAAGAATCTGCCGCTGGAATACTCGACGAGCCAGCCGCCACTTCCGGAGCTTAGTGCACGTGGAACTGCTGCACCTGAACTCTCTGGCAGAGCCTATGGCGCGACGTATCAGGGTAGCGATTCGGAAAACTATACTCCGAGGATCGAATGGTTCTTCGGGTACTCATTTTGGCGAGCTATGCCGACCTCGCCAAATAATCGCATCGGATATCTGCACGGCGGGAGCACCAACATTGCATTTAATTTCAACCGGTATGTTGGACTCGTGGCGGATTTTGGCGGGTTCGACAACACTCGCGTAACGCTTTCGAGCCCGACCGGCAGCCGAACGCTGGCAGCAGACGGCAGCGCCTACGCGTATATGTTCGGTCCACGACTTTCCTACCGCGGGCGTTCGAGATTTACGCCATTTGCTGAAGCGCTGTTCGGCGGGGCGTATGCGAGCACGGTGTCAATTTCGGGATGCACTGGAAACGCGATTTGTATGCCGCTTGGCTCCGATAACGCGTTCGCGATGATGTTTGGAATTGGTTTCGACATCAAGATTAGCCGGCACATTGCCATTCGCCCATTTCAAGCTGACTACCTCTTGACCCATTTCAACAATCCAACGGTGCCGCCGGGGTCAGCACGCGGATGGCAGAGCAACGCGCGATTTTCTGCAGGAATTGTGTTTCGTTTTGGCGGGAAGCCGGCGCCCGCGCCGAGCGTGCCAATGACGGCAACTTGCTCGGCAGATCCGGAATTTGTTTATGCGGGATCGGGCGATGTCGTTGCCGTTCGCGCCCAAGCCTCGAATCCGGGCGGAAGTGCGTTGAATTATTCGTGGTCGGCGAGCGAGGGCGCGATTGACGGGACTGGTCCGGGAGTGCGCTGGAATTCTTCAAACGTGCAGCCTGGAACTTACACGATCAGCGTGCGCGTGGACAATGGACGAAACGGTTCGACTAGCTGCTCAGCAAGCATTCGCGTTCAACCGCGGCCAAATCGCCCGCCAACGATCGCATGCTCGGCGGACCGAATGTCAGTGACTGTCGGCAATCCAGTGCAAATCACGGCTACAGCCAGCGATCCTGACAACGATCCTTTGACTTATTCGTGGAACGCAAGCGGTGGAAGAATTGATGGTGCCGGCGCTAACGTCGCGTTTCAATCGGCCGGGCTGACGCCGGGCTCTTACACGATTTCGGGGCATGTGGACGATGGCCGCACGGGAACCGCGGATTGCACGTTCAGCATTGATGTGCAGGCGGCTCAGCCTCCACCGGAAGTGAGAGAGCTCGAAACCAGGCTTGCGCTTCACAGTATCTATTTCCCAACTGCGCGGCCGACGATTGCGAATCCAACCGGTGGATTGGTCGAGAGCCAGCAGAGAGTTCTGCTATCGCTGGCGGCTGATTTCAGCCGGTATCTCACATTCAAGCCAGACGCACATTTGATCCTCGAGGGCCACGCGGATCATCGCGGGTCAGTTGAATTCAATAAGGACCTGACCGAGCGACGGGTAGACTCTACCAAGGACTTCTTGGTCGGCCACGGAATTCCCGCTGACCACATTGAGACTCGGGCCTTGGGCAAAGAGCAGAATCTCGACGCGGCGCAGGTGAAACAGCTCATCGAGCAGAATCCAGACCTGAGCGATGCGGAGCGGGAACGAATCGAGGCGAACCTGCAAGTCGTCGTGATGGCGAATAATCGGCGCGTGGACGTTTCGCTGAATACCACGGGACAACAGTCGGTCCGCCTATATCCATTCAACGCGAAGGACTCTCTTACCTTGCTCAGCGCAGGGGAAGTTGAAAACAAAAAATCGGCGAAGCCTTTGGTCAAAAAGAAGCCAATCGAGCCATGATCGAAAGTCCAACGATCGCAGATCCTGTCGAGAGTTTACATTCCGGGGACGCATGAATGTTTCGGCGTATGTGCCCGCCTCTGATAGTGTCGCCACCTGTTGCGTCTGCCTTAGGAGTCAGCGTTTGTCCGAAATGCAATGAACGCCTGAAAGAGATTATCCAGGGCAACTGAATAGTACTGTATCCATCAAACAAAACTACAAGACGTTTCCGATAGACGCGATGTAAAAGTGCGAACTGAGTGATGTGCGTGAGGCAAAACCGTCGGTTTTCGAGCTACTTCTCTTCGCGCGCAGGAACTACTTTAATGATGCCTCCCACCGACCTATTCGTTCCTGTGTCGGCGCGCATAGGTCGGATTTCATTTCCGACATCGTCATTTTCCCCTCGAATATGTGCGCAATCCCTCGCCGCATGGCCACGCGGGTCAGAAGCACAAGAACGCAAAGCAGGCACATTCCTATCAAAATAGCGAGGATCACTTCATTTCCTTTGTATGAAAAACGGTATTCATAATCCAAACGGTACAGGAACGAAGCTGCTTACACCATCACCCGTTATTCAGTTTCTTGCGTATGGCTTCAATCTGACAGAAAGCGCCGCGAAACTGGAGTTCGGCGGACTACAAGTCAAAGCTCGTGGGAATGGAGATGGGATCATGTCCGACTGGATTGACAAACTCAAGGAAAAGAACAGCGCGCTCGCCGAGAGCTGTCAAACACACGAGGAGCTTAGACTCCACAGAGCGAAAATCATAAGCGCTAATGCCCCTGGATTTTGGGATTCCTTCATGGAACGGCTGCAAGCCGATTCTTCCAAACTGAGCCAGGCGTTTCCAAATGACACAAGCTGCCAATGCACTGTCATCAAGACCGCGCTTGGTTGTGAGCTTCGGGGATGCAAACTTCCCTGGAGGGAACTCAGCATGCGACTAAACGTTGACGAACAGTCCGTGGATATCGACGAACGCAAAAGGGAAGCCCCAGACAAAATCATTCCGGCTGGATACGACGAAATCAGGGTCACCGTTAACGATTATGAAGAATTGGAATTCACGTACAAAGGCCGTGCGCATGTCACTCCCGGATCTCTTGCACAGCATTTAATCGAATACGTCTGCGGAAGTCTGTCGTTCGTGCAGGCAATCTATGACAACGAAAAACAGTGAGTGAGCACCATAACCGGCAGCCTTCTCAACCACAAACTGATGCGGCATTTAAGAAAGCTACTCCCGCCAGCCCACGCCGTATCAGGTGCCTCGCAAGGCCAGGGGCGATGAATTTTCTCACGGAAACAAAAAGGGAGGGCGACGGTTTCTCTTGGGCGAAAGGAATAGACGGACTTATCCAATATTGAGCAGCTAATTGGATCGTGCTACTCTAACAGCATCGTGTCATCCGCTGTTCGTCGCGTATCCGGCAATGTCCCTCGCTCTCCTCGAAAAGCGAATTCAGGAATCCCTGCATTCGATGTGAAGTTGTTCCTCGACTCGACGGGACTCGGCAGGAAGGTTGTGAAGTTTCGAAAAAATGGAACCGTCTTCGCGCAGGGCAATGCCGCAAAGAGTGTAATGTACATTCAGGAAGGCGGCGTGAAGCTTGCTGTGGTGAACGGGATCGGCAAAGAAGCTGTGGTCGCGATTCTAGGGCAGGGCGATTTTTTTGGTGAAGGATGCCTGGCGGGTCAGTCGATTTGCATAGCGACAGCGACAGCAATCGCACCCACCACTTTGCTCGTCATTGAGAAAAACGAGATGATTCGCGTGCTCCACAGGGAACACGAGTTCTCCGATCGCTTCATCGCCTACATGCTGACAAGAAATATACGAGTTGAAGAAGATCTGATCGACCAGCTCTTCAACTCCACGGAGAAAAGGCTGGCGCGTACCCTGCTACTGCTCGCGCGCTATGGCGCCCAAAACCAACCTCAAAAGGTTCTTGGCAAAGTGTCGCAGGAGACGCTCGCGGAAATGATTGGTACAACGCGGTCCCGCGTCAATTTTTTCATGAACAAGTTCAGGAAGCTCGGTTTCATCAAATACAACGGTGAGATTAACATCGACAATTCTCTGCTCAGTGTTGTCCTCCACGAGTAACGAGCGAAGCGGCTTTGCCTCTACAGCGTTGTCTTTTTACCTAAGCCACGGGGGATGAACGCAAGACTTGCAGCATATACCGGTACTACTGGAACTACAGGAAACTATGAATTCGTCGCTCTAATTTGGGGTTGCACCGATCATACAAGAATGGTAAATACTAACACTATGATAATTTGCGATCGGCTTCGCACACTTCGAGAGTCAAAGAAGCTATCGCAAGGCGACATTGAAAAGCGGACAGGTCTACTGCGTTGCTACATTTCGCGCGTCGAGAATGGCCACACCGTTCCATCGATCGAGACGCTAGAGAAACTGGCGCATGCGATGGAGGTTCCCCTCTATCATTTGTTCTACGATGGAGAGGAACCGCCTGAACTTCCGAATCTTCCGAAGAGAAAGACATCTGACGACATCGCGTGGGGCAGCAGGGGCAAGGAGGCGCGTATTCTGTCACGTTTTCGCCGATTGTTGTCGAAGACCACAGAAACCGACAGGCGTCTTCTGCTGTACATGGCTCAGAAGATGGCGCACCGCTAACAACCCCGGAGTTCATCCGCTGATTCTACTGTAAAATCACGTCAGATAATTCCCGCTGGTCTATCGATCGCTGTCGCCGTCCCGGTTGCGGCAATCTTGAAATGCCTGACTTTGTGGCGCTCCTATCGTGCTACCGCTTGTGTTTGCATGTTATCGATGGGGTCGTTACTGCCCGTTCTTCCGGCAGCTTCGTTCTTATAGACGACGACCATTCCGTCCACTGAGTTTTTCAAACTCGATAGTGCGAAATCGTCCTCCCGGAGACAGCAGAAAAGAATCAAGTATTGCCGCGCAGCTTCACGCTGTACCCAACGGCAAGTCAACGCCGGTCAGTCGAAACTGGTTCTGTTTGATTTGTGCGAAGAGGCCGCGGTACTTCAGGGATCATCTGATTTGTAGACACGTTTTGATTAATGAGTTAGTTAGCACTTTTGGGTCGACTAGCTTTCGCGGTCCACTCTCGTGTTTCATTCCCAATGCGGAATATCCGACGAGTCAGGGATCTGTCTGATCAACGGAAGCTATTAAAAGTAAGGGGCCGAATATTTAGGCGAAGTACCCGGCCCCGGGCGGGACGTGGGTGAAATGTCCCGTGTGATTTGTTTTTTTATAACTCCGCAAGTTTGTGGCGCCTGTTCAATTTAACACATGTTCTTCACGAGCAACCGGCTGGCCTGAGGTGAGCAAGATCGATTCGACTCATATCGTCACGTCCTCCCAAGAGTCAGCGAAGTCGCTGAGCATGTAGAACCATTGGCGCTTTCGCTTCAATTTCTTCGCGGCTGACACGCCAGTGATTTCTTCAACGAATTTCTGCGCTGGAGTGGCGATCACCGGAATTACGCCGATGGTCAGCGCGACGTATCCTAGTATGCTACGGAATCGTGTAAGCCTACGTTCGCTTCGAAGCACCTCTGCAAGCACCGAGTTTGCGAAGTGCTCGTCGAACTTCACCCTCCCGTGGACGGCATCACCTACGAGATTACGAAGGTCTTGAACTCGTTTGTCATTGAGTACCTTAAGAAGCGTTCGACTGTCCTGGATGGCTAGGTCTGGGAATGCAATCGTGAAAAGGCGTTCTACCTCTTTCCTGCCCCGCTGTGTCTCATGTTCTCGTTTCCCCATGGACAAGAACTTAGTTGAGTAGAACGGCATGAAGTCTTGCCAGTCATGAAAAGGAACCTTCAGTTCGCTTGCCAGTACGAGGTTCGCGTTGACGTAAGCCAGATACGGCTGGATCAAATCCTGCAACGCGCTTCTATATTCGTTCGGGCTGCGCATCTTTGACGGGCTCAATGCATCCCCGACCATCATGTCAATGTAAGCGGTGTGCATGTTGCCATAATGCAAGGCACTAATAAGCTCGTCCCCGAACCCACTTTTCGTATGAGTTGCAAGGTTAGCTATTTCCTCAGTATCGAAGCGCAAGGTGCTCGGCCGCGAATGTTCGGCATGCAAAATTCTCCTGAAACTCTCCGCGAAGTGCCGCCACGTGGTGAGCGACTCGCGAAGCGATTCAACCCATCGATCAAGAGCATTCATATCGTGATTTAGCATCTTGTTGAGCAGATCGGAATTGGCGCGAAGAATCGACCCGAAATCGACAAGTTCTATTCTCCCGTCACCCCTGAGCGCTCGGAATGTTTCGGCTACTCCAGCGAAGGTAGCAGCGGGGCGATCAACCAGCTGTTGAAAAGATGACTCGTCCATGACAATCTGATCACAGAGGATCAGAAGTTCGTAATCAGGCGAGAATTTCGAACTGACTAAGCGAAATGACACTGGCGGCACCCTGTAAAATGGCGATGCCCCGCGTGACGCTGCGGCATATGCTTGCTGAATACCGAACGACGTAAGCATGACCTTCATTGATCCCCTCATCGACTTCGCCCGCCGTGACTCAGCCCACGTTTAATCGACCAAACGCCTAATTCGGGCCAACGCACGTAAGCGATTACAGAGGTATCCTGGGACTGGGCACCTCCAAATTAAACCAAAAAGATAGCACTAAGGTAATATAATGTAACCTGTATTTAGCTGTTCATCCATCCACAGCACTCCGACGCAGCTGGACGATCGGTCGCCTACTCGGCAGTACTCATCGAACTCAAATCGCTGCTGGCCGTGCGTTTGACACTTTCGGCAAAGCTAGGTTGCCGACGGACGGGCATCTAGGCCAAATCGTTAAGCTTCTCGCGAATCCCCGCGGATACTTTTAAGACTTGCCGTGGGAGGCACGGAATCGAGCGTGCGTTCCAGGATGTTGGCGTTTCGGCTTACGGCGGAGCTAGTTACTGGCGAGTGGCTAAGCAGATTTTGGCGGTCGAGGTTTCGCATTTCGGCAATATCCGCAAGTAGGTCCAGGAGCATCTGATTCCAACGACGCTCGGTGGATAGTCTCGACGCGCTGCACCCGCCATCGGTAAAGAATTTCTTCAAAATCAATGCGCATTCTTTGGTCATCGTCCACACTGCCAGCCAGGTGTTTTCGATCATCTACCATCGCATAGCTAAAATTGCGCTGATTTGTTTGCGAACGGCACGTAAGCGGAATTGATATCGCGACACGGCTATCGTGGGTCCATTCTGGCGTAGATTCACGCCAGCATTTTTTGCACTCTAATACCGCGAGCGTCCCCGATGACCTCTATGGACCGCGAGTTGACCGCGTAAAATGCATGAAACGCTCTGCAGCCGAGTGGGAGCGAGGCCTGCGCCAGTTCGCGCCCGCTATGCCGGGCATCGCGACGCAAGTAGCAGGTCGATGTGTGAAATGCATCGACTCGCGATCTAGATTGCTTCTGTCCCGTTCGAGGCTCTCAAACTGCATATCCGAGGAGTTTAAGTCTGTTGCGGGTCAATCGCTGATGGAGTAAAGAAGAACGTTATCGTGCGGGCAAAGCTTCGAGCTCAGAAAATAGTCTTTCAAGTTCTTCTTGTAGGATCCTGAACTCTACACTTGTGCTTTCTACGGTTCCTGTGTGAGCCAACCGTTCGATCTCACCGGCCGCCTGCGAAACTGCCTGGGCGCCGAGATTGGCCGATGATCCTTTCAGTGCGTGCGCATCACCTTCCAAACTCTTTGCGTCATGCACCACGATAGCACGGCGCATCCTCTCGATAATCTCTGGACAATCTTTCTTGAACAACTGAATCAGTTCCTGAAATAGGCTGCGGTCTCCATCAAGCCGTTCGAGAGTTGTTTCCACATCGATCGCATCCGTAGTGGACTTTTTCGAAGGCATGTCGAGGGGGACGAGAGACCCAGCCTTATCGCTTCCGATTTCATCCAGCACGGCCAGCAGTTCCTGAGTCCGAATCGGCTTGCTTAAATATCCATCCATTCCCGTCGAGCGGCACCGTTCTTCGTCACCCTTCATCGCGTGAGCAGTCATTTACGTGCCCGCCAGTTGTTTTCTCTTTCGCTCGGATGGCTTGAGTTGCCTCCCAACCATTCATCTCGGGCATCTGTACATCCATAAATATTAGGTCATACGTTTCTTTTTCCAGTTCCTCCAATGCCCTTTTTCCGTTTGCGGCTACGCGGACCGTGTGCCCGTACTTCTCCAGAAGCCGGAGCGCGACTAATTGATTTACTGCATTGTCCTCAACAAGAAGAATGCGAAGACGGTTTCGACCTTCCCGCAACGTATGACGAGTAACCAGCGCAGAAGACATCTTGTTTTCGGAACGCGTACCAAGAGCGATCAAGATGCCGTCCAAGAGCTCCCCCTGCCGAACAGGTTTTGTCAGATAGGCGGCGACGCCTAGTTCGCGACAGCGCAAGGCGTCTCCTCGTTGCCCCGCGGAACTAAGCATCATCACCGTGGCAGTTCTCCAATCCGGGTTTCGCCTGATGATCTCAGCTAACGCGAATCCGTCCATGTCGGGCATCTGGGCATCCAGGAGAATGAGAGGAAACTTTCTCCCGATGCCTTGTCCCTCCCGCAACGTAACAATCGCTTTTGCCGCACTGTCCACCGCGGTCGGAGTCATACGCCAGTTCTCAAGCATCCTGAGCAAGATCTGACGATTAGTCGCATTGTCGTCTACAACGAGTACCCGCATATCGCGCAATGTCATTGGGTCCCTCGGGATGATGGTTCTGGCAGGCACCTTCTGTAACCCAAAGCGAGCAATAAAATGGAAACGGCTGCCCCGTCCGAGCTCGCTTTCTACCCAGATTCGCCCAGCCATCATTTCTAGGAGTCTGGACGAAATCGACAAACCGAGCCCCGTGCCCCCGTGCTTGCGGGTCATTGAACCGTCCGCTTGCTGAAAAGCCTCAAATATCAACGTTTGTTTTTCGGCGGGAATGCCAATACCCGTATCAGCCACGGTGAAATGGACACGAATCTCGTCTTGTGTCCTCGAGTCCGTCTCTACATGGAGAACCACTTCGCCTTGTTGGGTGAACTTTATGGCATTGCCGACCAGGTTGACGATAATTTGTCTCAACCGTCCGGGATCTCCCACGAGCGCGTCCGGGACATCCGGGTTAATTTCAAAGGCGAGTTCAAGTCCTTTCTGGTGGGCGCGAAGGCTCAGGGTTTTCATTGTATCGCCGAGGGTATCTCCCAAATTGAAGTCGATCGCGTCGATTTCGAGTTTTCCGGCCTCGATCTTGGAATAATCAAGGATATCGTTGATCAACGTCAGCAGCGAGTCAGCCGACGCCTTGGCTAAATTCAAATAATTGCGCTGTTCGCCATCCAACTCTGTGTCGAGAACGAGTTCCGTCATACCCATGATTCCATTCATCGGTGTGCGTATCTCATGACTCATGTTGGCCAGAAACTCGCTTTTGGAACGGCTGGCCGCTTCGGCTGCTTCCTTCGCCAATTTCATCTCCTCCTCAACTCGTTTCCGGATGGAAATGTCTTGGTAGATGGCGAGCGAACCAGCAACCTCTCCTTTGACGATCAAGCCCACTGTATGAACCTCAACATCCAGATAACTTCGGTCTTTCCGTTGGCGACGTGTTACAAGATGAATCGGCGTCGGTTCGGGGGACCCTCGAGAAATGCTGCGGGCCTCCGAGAGGTCTCCCTCGGTAAACAGCGCGGTGATGCCGCGCCCGACGACTTCCTGGCGCGAATATTGGAAGAGGGCTGCAAACGCTGGATTACACATCTGAATCTTGTGGTCAGAATCCAGTACCATAATGGCTAGTGGACTGTACTCGATTAGGGCATTAAGATGCGCAGTCCGTTCTTCCACTCGCTTTTCGAGGCCGTCATGAGCTTCCTGCAACGCGACATCTCGCTGCTCAATCCGATCGAGCATCTTGTTAAATTGGTCGAAAAGAACGCCGATCTCATCGTTACATCTTTTGGTTGCGCGGACAGAATAGTTTTCGTGCGCGGAAACTGATGATGCCGTTTCTGCCAGTTGCCGGATCGGGACTGAGATTATACGTTGCAACCGAGAAGACAATGCAAAAGCAATTCCCAAGGAAGCAAATAAAACAAGTGACGCAATCTCGACGAATCGGGTCGTCCGCTCACCAAGGTCGGTTAGATCTGCCTCGATGAAAATCGTCCCTATGGATTCTCCATTCAAGATGATTGGCTGGAACAGAGTCATACTTTGTCCGATGATCGCTGCTGCTTGATTCTGCACCGGAGGGCAAGAGAAATCGCTCCAAGTGGCGTCACGATTGTAATTCGCAAAAACTCGGCCATGTTTGTCGTAAATACAGGCGCGGGTTACATTCTGCTGGGCCTCCAGCGCAGAGAGAATCTCCCCCGCTGATTTTGAATCGCCAAAACTCAGCGCTGCCGTACTGTTCGATCCAAGCAGCCTTGCCGAAGTATCAAGGCCCTGCGCTTTCGCGTGCAAAAACGTGGAACGGTCGTACATCGTGAACACAGCGGATGCGACAAGCAGAGCTATAGCCGAAGTAATTATGACTATACCTTGCAGCTTATACCTGATCGACAAATCTAAGTACCACCGCATTTCAGTCACCTGTCGAACGCACTTCGTCGTGTACAATCTTGGCCAAGGCCAGCATCTTTGCACTGATTTTCAAGCCGGCACGTTCCGCCGCGAGCAGGTTCACTTCAAAATGAAGCTTGTTTCCTTCGGTCGTGAAATTGATGATCCCACCCAGCACCGCGAACCCCTCGGTTTCCCCAACCGTCAAAGTGCTCGATCCTTTTAGGATCTTGACAATCCTGGGGGCTTGGTCCTCGGCCGTGACTGGGACAAAGACCACATGGCACGCGCTCAAGATGTCGCTTGGTCTAAGCGTCCTGATTTCAATCGGATGGCTCCCTGCGGTCCGGGTTCGTAGCTCCCCCTCGAGATCTTGGCCGAATGGATCGTGACCGACGATGCATATCACTAGCGGCGCAATCGGAGTACTGTATGAATCAGGAGGCCACTCGACAAACTTGGTAAAGTTATACAGAAACGCAAGTTTGACTGGGTATTCCACGGTTTCTTAATTCATAGAAAAGGCTCGAGGAGAAGAATTGAAGAAGAGGCAGCAAGCAATAATGAAAATGGAAGCTCGCCGGATTTGGCGCGAATCAATCCTGGCCACGATACGCCAATCCCAATTCGATCTCCAACCATTACGTTTCTTCAGGTGAATATCTCTCATTTGAACTTAGTAGCGATACCCAACCTTGATTCGAAAATTTCGGCCATTCTGAGAGATAACGTCCTCCGCAAGGCCGTTGCCTGCCGGGTCGGCGTACCTCACGTTAAATGCATTATAGAGACTTGCGGAGGCTTCCCATCCCTTGATAACTCTGCGGCTGAACAACGTAAGATTGGTGACTGCATACGCTCCCGCATGTTGGCCCGCTAGAGTTTCTCTTTTACTCAGGTACTGAAGATCAACGCTTGCGAACACCTTTTGTTTGACGAGTGGCGCGCTCAGGCTCGCCTGAATGAGGTGTTTCGGAGAATTGGTGACGGGCATTCCATTGCTCGGGTTGATTGCGTCCTGAATGGTGTAACTGACCGTGCCTTCCAGTCCATCCCGCAAACTTCTCGACAATCCTAAGTCCAGACCTCGCATGTTCAGCGACCCGGCGTTCTCGAAAACTGCATTTCCGTTTGCGGGATCAACTTGCTCGCTGATAACGCCACGGATGGGGTAATAAAATCCTGAGGCCGTCATTCGAAAGTGGTTTGCAAAGTATTGTTCAAACACAAGCTCCATAGTCTTAACGGTCTCAGGCCGGAGGGATGGGTTGGCTTCATTGCCGGGCGCGTCATAGTAGAGCTCAAATGTGTTAGGCGGACGAAAGGACTGGCCGTATAGAAACTTGAGCGTAGTTTTGTCCCAAGGATTGTAGATTAGAGCAGCGCGTGGCTTTGTAGTGCCGCCAAAGGTGGAATAATCATCGTAGCGGAGGCCCAAGTTCAATACGAGGTCCTTGCGAAGATGAATTTCGTCCTGAGCGTAGATGGAAAATACATATGAGCTCCTGCTGTCGCTGAAATATTGAACGAAGGGTTGAAGGTCAAAATTTCCCTGATTCTGTTGAAAGTTGTCGCGGTACTCGGAACCGACGGTCAGGCGTTGCGTCTCAGACGCTTGTTTCGAGAGCGTTACTTCATCACCCCACCATTTGCCGTGAGCAAAATTCTTATTCGATACTCGAGAAGGCCCTCCTGATTCGGAGTAATCGTAAATGTAAGTACCATCATTATTATACAAATCGTAATACGTGCGGTTCGTAAGACTCCACCCGTGGCCAAGCGCGCGATCGTAGCGCAGATCGACGTAGCCGAGCACGTCGATAGTGCGAGTTCCGGTGACGTTGAAGACCGATCCGAAGGGAGCGGTCGGGATCCCCTTATCCCGTGACCCATACACTCCTTGCAATGTAAAGCCTCCCCAAGAAACATTTGCAAACAATTGGTGAAACTCGTCATCGTCCGCATTCACTGCAATGCCATTATTTGTGGCAGGGCTATCGAATTCCTTGAAGAAGAGCTGGTCTTGCCCATGGGAATCATAGAAAGAACTAGAAAGCAGCAGTTCTAAACCATTTTTAAATTTGTTGCCGTAGCTGACGCGTCCCTCGTATGTGCCGTAACTGGCTGCTTCTGCTGCCACGCTCACTTTTTGTAAGTCGCGCCCCCGTTTTGTGATGATGTTGATGACTCCAAGGAAGGCGCTAGCGACATAAAGGGAGGAATTGGGCCCACGAATGACTTCGACTCGGTCAATTAGATCGACGTCAATCGGGAACTCAGTCCCAATTAAAGAGGCATCGAAAATGTCATCGTTTATCCGATGGCCGTCGACCAACAATGTGATCGCATCATTGTATTGCCCCGGAAGTCCAAAACCTCGCACTCCCAAGTAGCTATAATTTCGATCGTAACTGACGTAGAGACCCCGGACGTTCCTTAAGATATCAGCCAGGGTTCGGTAGCCGTGTTTCTGAATTTCATCAGACGTAATGATAGTGACGGAGGCGGGCGCTTCCGTCACCTTTTGCTTGAATCCGGAAGCGCCGTACACGGAATCTATCTCGATCGACATCAAGTCCTCAAGACTGTCGTCCAACAAACTCGGCTTGACGGGCTTGTCCTGCCCGAACGCGCGTGTAGAGCCAAGGAGAGATAGAAAAACCAACATACCTAGGATGACAACTCGGTGAACTATGGGCTTAGTAGAAGGGCGCGACAAGTCCGTTCCAGTAGGCTTTGGGCTGCCAGCGACTGTTGCGAACGACCTGCAGGGCTTAATCGCCACCGCAATCGAAATCTTTATCAACGAGAAGACACGCTGTTGCCTATTCACTATTCGCCTCGGGGCAGTAACCGCAGTATCTCGTCTTAATTCCTTTTCCACGCGTACCGGCGGGAGCATGTCTTTTCGTCGACCGACACCCCTGAGTAGCGACACTTGCTACGCCAAGCGTATTTCGTCAGGGTTCTTGAAATGTGTTCCGTACGAGACACTTTTAACGCGTTGCTAACTGATACGACATACCGAAGTTCGCGTAGCCTTAAGTCATATGCCTCTGATATCTCAGGTTCACTGTGCGATCTCGTCGGGCGCGGCCTGTGCGAAGTAGAATAAACTGTCGCTTGCTCCAAGATCTGGGGGGCATGCCAGATGTCGTCAGAGCTGTGTTCTGGCTCCTACAGACACTTGAAAGGTAGTTTTGCGGTCGAGATCAGAGATTAAATGAAGATCGCGAGCCGTAATCGCCGCGGCCCGTCAAGCTGCCTTCTTCGATTGGCTTAACCTAGTCCGATAGAACAACGCTCAGGAGGGAATCGTTGATGTGAATCTCACCCGTTTACGTGATAAAGCCGAGCTTCCTGAACTTGATCATGAACCCATCGACCTGGGACCGAGTTGTTCCGCCCAATCCCGCCAGTGTCTCCCGAGATAGTTCCGGCAGCACTGTGCGGCGGATTGATTGGCATTTGCCTAAGCGCGAGCATGAGAGAGTTAGTAGCAATGCCCTAAGACCATTTCACGACAGCCCACGCCAGAGTCAGATTTATCGTGTATAAAGACCGCAAATTTAGTGGCCCAGAAACAGATTGTTTCGGGCTCCTGCCTATTAACCCATTTTGAGCAACCCGCTCATCGAACATCCCGCACCAACCAGTCACAACTTTGGCAACTGTACGAAAAGAGACAGTTTTTTCGGTTGCCTGAATTTTAGAATTTCGACTTGTAGACCGATTTCATTCTTGGTCGAATGATTCGACAGAAATCTTATTCAAACAAATGAAGCATTCGAACGGCTCGCGTGCACAGTGGGTCCGCTATGTAATCGTCCTCATCGCCGCGTCAACGGTTAGTGTGGGAGTAAGAGCAGGATTCGCCCAAACCACAAGCGCGACTCACGCGAGTTCGGTGCCGAGCCAGAATAAGACAGCCACGGCACCGGCAGAAACCTCCGAGTACGTCGGGGCAGAAACCTGCAAGACCTGCCACGAAGCTATTTACAACAATTGGGAAAAGACGCCGCACTGGAAGACGACGCTCGATACGAAAGGCGGTCCATCGCATCAAGGATGCGAAAGCTGTCACGGCCCTGGAGCGGAGCACGTCGCTGGAGGCGGTGACAAAACCAAGATTTTTATCTTCGAGGATCATTCGACCAAGGAAATCAATGACCGCTGCTTGACCTGCCACGCCAGCGGCACGCAGCACATGAACGCTATCAACTCCGAGCATTCGCGGAATGACGTCAGCTGCACCTCCTGCCACTCCCCGCACCACGCGACGACAAAAGAGTTCCTGCTGGTAAAAGCTCAGCCTGAACTTTGTTACGGCTGCCACCTTAACAAAAAAGCTGAATTCGAAATGCCCTTCCATCACCGCGTCAACGAGGGCCTGATTCAATGCAGCGATTGCCACAACGTACACGGAACAGTCAAACCGAAGCAGGTGCGGACTTCCTCAACGCAGGACGCGGTCTGCTTCAAGTGCCACACGGACAAGCAGGGGCCCTTTGTATACGAGCATGCGCCCATTAAGGTCGAGGGCTGCCAGTCATGCCATCTGACGCACGGCGGGCCAAATCCACACTTGTTGAAGCTGAGCAACGTCAACCTGCTTTGCCTCCAATGCCACACGACGTCCAGTTTTAGCAGCGCACCCGGCATGCCGTCGTTTCATAACCAAGCGAGTCTGTTCCAGTCGTGCGTGTTGTGCCACGTCGCGATCCACGGCTCCAATTTCGACGCCACTTTCTTTAAGTGAAAGGCGCTACGGACACTTTCACAGGCGGTACGCGGAGATAGAGATTTTCGATGGGGGAAAAGGTATGAAAGGGCAGCGAGGAGTTCGCTCGATTCCTTTCTTCGTCTTTATCGTGGCCCTTTGCCTTTCTTCTACCGCCCGCGCCCAGGACGCATCAGCAGAATCGAAAGGAATTAATTCGGGCGATTACAATATCCACTCTTCAACTGAATTCGGCTATCGGGCCAGCGAAATCAATGGCAACAAGAACACCTATGATACGTTCGAGAACCTCGGTTCCGGCGTTCGCCTGTTCGACTACACCTTGGAGATGCGCTCGATAGATCACAATGGAATCTTCTTCGATAGCCTTAATTTCAGCAACTTCGGATACGGCGGCGATCCAAACGACGTGACGCGGCTGCGCATCGAAAAGAATAAGTGGTACGACTTTCGATTGTTGTTCCGTCGCGACAAGAACTTTTGGGACTATAACCTGTGGGCAAATCCACTGAACCCGGCGGGATTGAACGCGGCGGGATCTCTGTCGACCGGTTGTTACGTGGGACCGACGACGCCGGCGTTCCCGCAGGGCGCACCCGCGTACTGTTCCAGCCCCGCCGTCGCGCAAAACAATTCACTTCACGGGCTGGATCTCGTGCGCCGCATGCAGGATTACGATCTTACGCTGCTTCCGAATTCGCAGGTGCAAATCCGGCTGGGATATTCGCGCAACCGCGACGAAGGACCCGGGTTTTTCACCACGGATGGCGGGACGATTTCGGCCTTTGACGCAACCGACAGCTACACGACGAACGCCTATCGCTTCGGAGTCGATTTCCGGGTTCTGCCTCGGACGACGCTTTCCTTTGACGAGTTCCTGAGCTACTACAGGCAGGACAACGTCGTTACCGATAACCCCGCGGTGAATCCGCAGAACTTCGGATTCGTCGTCGCTAACCCTTCAGGAGTGGGCACGCCAAACGGCACACCCGTGGACCTCGGTAACATTTGGAGTACACAAACGCCAGCAGAGGCCCTTCCCTGTGCAAGCCCGATCGTGGCCAACACGACCAATACGGCCACGCCAACTTGCAATGGATTTCTGTCTTACAACCAGATCAACAATCCCCACAATTTTATGCCCACGGAGCGTTTCCGGTTCCAATCGAACTATCTTAAGAACTTCGAAATGTCGGGCTCGTTGGGATATAGCACCAGCAACAATACGATCCCGGGTTTCCTTGAAACGGTGAATGATTGGACGGCGCGCACAAGCGCGCGCGGAAGTACAACCGGCGGCCCGGCGGATGCGAAGCGCGTTTCCGTGAATGCGGCTTGGTCGGGAGTGTATTCCGTGACCGACAAATTCCGGATTCTCGACAGCTTTCGATACGACAACTGGCGGATTCCGGGAATGTGGGCGATCGACGAGACGAATATTTTTGGGACAGGCTATGCGGGCCTGTCCGGCTTGCAACAGAGTGAGGCGGTCTTCAACGTTACCAATTGCCCCGTCGGCTCCAATGCGGTGACTTGCCCACAGCATTTGGGTCCGACTGCTACCTCGTCAGGCTCGGCCGCGGATGTGATTACCGGACTCGCTTCATCGTTTCTGGGCCAGAACCTCAAATCAAACACTTTCGAGCTTCAATACGACTTCAACAGGCGTCTGGGCGCCCATATCGGCTACCTCTACACGAACCAAACGATCTCTCAGTACAGCAGTACGAACGATTCGGGTTTGATCTACTTTCCGGGCGGGGCAGGAGCGACGGCCGCGACTGACTTCTTTGCGGCGCGCGGAAGTTGCGCCATGACGGGCGGCGCTCTGCCGGCCGGCTGTACGCTTAATGCTGATGGGTCCGTATCTTATGTCGCACCCGCGGCAGCGAGCCCGACTCGCGCTCAAACCACCATCGATGAGAATGCGCTGCTGCTCGGAGTCGTCGCGCGCCCCATGGATTCCCTCCGAATCACTGGAGATCTGGAATTTGGTTATAACAACAGGTCCTACACGCGAATCGATCCCCGGCAAGTGCAGTCCTACAAAATCCACGCGAATTACCAGCCGCGCCCCTGGGCAAATCTGGAGAGCGCCGTTGAGATTCACGAAAACCGCGACAATGTCGCGACAGTGAACAACCTGGAGCACGACCGCTCGTACAGCTTCGCCACGATATTGACGGCGAATCCGCGACTGTCCGTCGATTTCGGATACAACTACTGGAATGTCTTCACTCAATCCCTGGTCTGCTTCGCGTACTCCACGTCTTACGCGAATCCGATGCCCCCGCCGCCTCCCACTTTGCCGGTATCTACGTTCCCTCCAGGTGTGCCTATGCTGCCGTCGGGCCCAGCGTGCCCAATTACGGCCGCGACATCGCCATTGGGAGCGCTTTCAACTTATGGCAGCACGGATCATTTCGCCCACGCCGCGGTCATGTGGAAGCCGGTGAAGCGGGTCACTGCGATGGTGGGTTTCAGCGGAAGTTTCGTCCGCGGCAGCACGATTTTCCTGAACCCATTAACGCCCTCCGGCACGCTTGATTTCAACTACCAAACACCGTACGCGACTATCGCGATCGCCATCTATCAGGGATTCAGTTACAAGATGGCGTGGAATTATTACGGGTTCAACGAAACGGGAAATACAAATCCATTTGGACTTGCGGCGATTCAGTTACAAGACTTTAACGGAAGCAACGCGACATTTTCATTCAGTTATGCGTTCTGAAATGGACAGATCCGACGCGATGCTGGCCTTATGCTATTTCTGGGCGGTTCTCAGGAGGAAAGAAATGAATTATCAAGTGGTGCGAATAGCGTCTGCCGTTCTTCTATTGGGCGCTTTTGTATTGGTGATCAGTGCGCCATTGCACGCGCAGGATGCGGCTGGTGTTTTCAAGGCCAAATGCGCCGCGTGCCACGCCGCTGATGGGAGCGGCAGTGGGTCGATGGGCAAGCAATTGGGCGTAACGGATCTGCGCGCAGACACAGTGCAGAAACAAACAGACGCGCAATTGAACGACAGCATAACGAATGGAAAAGGCAAGAAAATGCCGGCCTATAAGGGCAAGCTGACGGACGATCAAATTAAGGGACTCGTTGCATATATTCGCGAGCTTGCGAAGAAGTAGCTAGAGCCTTGCCCTGCGCGAAGTAACCAGCTGCTTCCATACATTTCCACACATGGGAAGGCAGCATGAGGTCTTGTGATTGGGATTCTAATCTGTCAAATCGTTGTCAGCATCGTGCTGGCGTCCATTTTCCTGATTCGCCCTTCGGTTACGACTGGTGCGGCCTGGAAGATCCTGGCGTTCATCGGATTGTGCGTTCTTCCGGCTCTGTGCATCGTAGGAGGGATGAACACGCACGTGCAGCGCTCCGAACAGACAAAATTCTGCATTTCGTGCCACGTCATGATCCCTTATGGGCAGAGCCTCTACATTGACGATCCAGCGCACATTCCGGCGCAACACTTTCAAAACCACAGAGTGCCGCCGGACATGGCCTGCTTTTCATGTCACGCCGACTACACCATTTACGGCCCCCTGAAGGACAAGCTGCAAGGCTTGAAGCGAATTTATATGCAATACGTGAGCACCCCGCCGGATCCTGCTGCAATCCGAATACCGGGCGGATTCAAGAACGAACAATGTTTGCACTGTCATCTCGGCGCACGCAGTTTTGAAGAGAATGCGATCCACGCCGCGATTATGGATTCGCTTACGTCGAATCAGATGTCCTGCCTGACCAGCGGCTGTCACGATACCGCGCACGATGTGGCGAATCTGGCCCACGATAAATTCTGGAAGCCTGCCCAATGAAACTGAATGAAATCGGAATGCGGCGTTTTCTACAAGTTTCCAGCAGTTTGGTGATCGCTGGTCTTCTACTCGAGATTGTGAGTTTGCTGTGGTTTCATCCGCTCTCGTTCGTCTTATTTGCCTTCGTAGCGACAACGTTGATCGGACTGGGAATCCTGGTCTATTTGGTGTCGCTCGTCTTCGTTCTGAAACCACAGTGAACCGCGACTGACCGCCCCACGGGTATTCGTTCAGGAGGTCACCCTAGGCAACTCAACCGTTTGCTTTTTCAGACATCAATACGCAACTAACACGTAATATGACGACGCGTGACGGCATAGGTTTTCGGATTCGAAAACAAACATATGTTTGTAGCCACTCACTAGCCAACCCCTCAACACCGGCTCTGTTCGTCCAGGGCACCCGTAATGCTTTCGGCACAGCCGAACCGGGGATTGCCACCCAGCGTGCGCAACAATCCGCGGTCTTGTCCGCAGGGCGATGTGCTCCAGGGGTATGGACGCCTTCGGGCAATGGGCCTACCTTGCTCAATCCGTGGAACTACGTCCGTATTTGTACATAAAGCTGTTCTAGTTACTCATAAGAATGTGTACCAAACTGGACCGAACGACTTACATTAGCCGATTACATTTATGGGGAATCGTATCGACGCGACAACGAGCGATATCTCCTGGATATCCGCAGTAAGATTCGGGTTTCTCCGGGCACGTCCACGATGAACTTACTAGGAGGCTGTACGATTATGAAAATGAGACTTGGACAGCGCTGGAATTGTACGAATCCCGAATGCGGCTGTGAGGTTATCGTAGCGCGAACGAGCGAATTCGAGGGAGCCTCGAATCCGCGTTGTTGCTGCAGTAGTGTCATGAAAAAGCCGAATGTCCGACCCATCGCGAAGGAACTCACACCGGCCGGCAGCGACGGACCGCCACTGATGATGTTCAGGTCAACGAGACGTTACGCCGACGGATAGCGCCAAACTGACCTATTACACAGCCCTGGGACTGACCCGGACGCAACGATGGATGTGATAACGAGGCATTATCTCCGAAGGGTGGGTAGTCTTTTGGCTGCGGCTTTCTTGATCGCTGGGATTCTCTTAGTGCGTGACGGCATGAGCGTCTGGCAGTTATCGGGCTCATAGGGCTTTGCTAGCTTGAGCCGTCGAAAAACAAATATCGACGGGACTCCATCGGGACGGAGGCGCTTGGAGACTCAGAAGGTACCCGAGGTTTGATGTAGCGGTGAATTCGAGTCCTGTCACGCCTCTAGGTGATGTCGCGTAGCGGACGTCCGTGGATAGGCGTACTGTTAAATACTAAGTGTTCAATAATGCACAGTAACTAGAATTCGGTATATATTAAGTTAATGCATGTTATCTTCCGCAACTGGAAACGCACCTCCTACGGCCCCTCGGAATCCTCACAAAGCCAATTCCAGAATCCCTGCTTTCGATATGAAATTGTTTCTCGACTCGTCCAGTCGTAGGGGTAGGGTACGGGAGTTTCAAAGGAAGAAAACCATCTTCACGCAAGGCGATCCCGCTAAGACCGTCATGTACATTCAGGAGGGTGGCGTGAAGGTCAGCGTGGTCAACGCAATGGGCAAAGAAGCCGTTGTCGCGCTACTTGGACCGGGCGACTTCTGTGGGGAGGGATGTTTGACGGGTTTGCCTTTCCGGATGGCAACAGCCACCACAATTTCACCGACTACTCTACTCGTTATCGACAAGGCCGAGATGGTTCGCCTGCTTCGTGACGGACATAAGCTTTCTGACCGCTTCATTACTTATCTTTTGACCAGAAACATCCGAGTCGAGGATGACTTAATCGATCAGCTCTTTAACTCCATTGAGAAACGTCTGGCACGGACCCTGTTGATGCTTGCGCGCTATGGTAAGCAGAAGCAGCCACGAAAGATGCTGCCCAAAATATCTCAGGAGATGCTGGCGGAAATGATTGGCACCACGCGCCCACGAGTCAACGTGTTCATGAACAAATTCAGGAAGCTCGGTTTTATCAAGTACAACGGCGAGATCCAGATCAACAATTCTCTCCTAAGCGTTCTCCTGCACGAGTAACGAACCACGACTTTATCTGTGGGCTTTATTTTCGGTGAGCGGGAAGCTGATCTCAATGGTGGTTCCGCCTGGGCCGGAACTGATTCGGAAGCGCCCTTTCATAACTTGTGTCCTTTCGCGCATACCAGCCATGCCTACTCCAACAAGTCGCGTGCCTAGGTACAATTCTGCGAGAACATCGGGAGCGATGCCGCGCCCTTCGTCACAAATCATCATGGTGATTTCTTCAGCGTTTTTGCGAATTTTGATCCGCGCCAAATGGCTTCCCGAATGACGATAAATATTCGCAAGACTCTGCTGAAAGATTCGAAACATTGCAGTCTCCGTATCTGGGGATACGCGCCCGATATCCCTTGAAATATCCAATTCGACGCGGATGCCGCTGCGTTCCGTGAATCCGTCCGAATACCACGACAAAGCGGAAGCGAGTCCCATTTCATCGAGCAACGGCGGATGCAGCAGATAAGATATGGTCCTGATTTCGTCGGAACAAAGATTTAGAATATCGATGGAATCACGAATTCCCTTTTCCTGCGAGGCTGTAAGCGGCGAGGCCGCGTCTCGCGTCATGGCGCCGAGGTTCATCTGGATCGCAGCGATGTACGCCCTGCGCTATCATGTAATTCGCGGGCAATCCGCCTGGCTTCATCATCTTGGGCCTGAAGCAGCCGGGTCGTTAGTTCACGGAGTCGTTCCTCTTACTTGTTAGGCTCGATGACAGGGGCTTCAGTGTTTTGCCTGTACCCCGCGTATCCCACTCTCAGACCATCGATCTTCGGTTGTAACCTTGCCACTCGTTTTCGTGACCCGGGCGCTCTGGCGGCAGTCCCAAGTCCGTTCGCACTGGCATCTTTCAATCGATCCTGTTGAAACATGACGCTCTCGCCCATGAATCGGACCTCCCAATTTTCATTATTCAGGGTAAACCCAAGCGCGGTCGTTGCAGATCGTGGGAATTCTATGCGGAGGACGATTCGGCTGACTGTTGCAAAACGAACACCTATTAAAATGGGGCCGCTACGGCGAATCGTGATCCGAATCTCCCAGCGACTTGGCAGCCGGCAATTGGAAATCGTTTCGGTCGGAAAACCGCCATTCAAGAGTTTATCTACAAGCGGGCACAGCGGAATGATTTTCGGAACAAACGGATTGAATAACGCTTCAAGTACAAGTGGGCAAGATTGAGGAAGCCCGATGCCTTCAGAACGATCGCGTGCGCAGTCGACATTCCGCGGCGCACTTCAGTTCAATTTGTCGGAATAGCGCGCCGTCCTGAACGTTGCCTATGCAGGGCTGGAGAATACTTTGGGTTTCTTCGAACGTCGCCGGCAGCACTCCGGGGAGTGCCTACCAGGAACGCTGTTGTTTGTATCTGGTCATGCCGTAAGGAGTCGGCGCGGAACTGCGATGGAACCTGGCGGCAAGGGCAGCTTCCAGGCGTTCAAACTGCAAAGGCCCGCCCGGACTACCGTGTGCAGTCACTCCACAAGGGACATGGCCGCCAGCCGTTCCATCCAATCAAACCAGCATTATAGGCATACTCACGACGGGTGTCTGTTCATTTGCGCACATTTATTCTGAAATTACGATAGATTTTGCCGGTCAAATACGACCTACACCCAGAATAATCGGCGGCATATACAAAGCTGTGCCATATGAGACTGCGTTGCTTCTACTTCGAGGTCATGATGCACATATGGCCCATAAGATAACTAAGACAGTATCTAACATGGAGACCCATGCGAGCGTTAGTAACGAAATGGCGAAGCCGCGCATGGCCAGATCAGCAAAGATAGCGGAACTAAATCTAGATATTGAGCGATTTTCAGAACTGCCGAGTATCACCATGCCCGGAACTGTCGATAAAATCATCCAGTCTCCACGACCGCGCCAACCGGAAAGGCGCAGATAGCCGTAAAGGGGGCGGACCCCCGTTATCGAGATCTCCGTATTGAAAATACGTTAACTGATGAAAACGGCGATGATGTGAGACTCAAAAAGGGTGCTCACGTTGAGGTTACCGTCACAGCCGGATCAAAGAGATAAACCGCGCAATTCTACGAAGATAGCCACCGACGCGATGTCCAGTCAGTCGGCCATAGCTTTGATCGCAGGTGGGACTTGTCAGCGCTTGACCGGGGAAACAACAGCCCGGGCGCATTTGATAATTTTGTTTGCTACCCACGAATCTGAGAAACTAATTTTCGCCGATTTTTGCGGCCACGGAGGGTAAAGTCGTGGCAAGCACTTCGCTTACTTTCCGTGCCAGAACCCTTGGCGAGAACGGCTTTTGCAGAAATGCCAGACCCGGATCCAGGACCCCGTGATGGACGATGGTGTCATCGGTGTAGCCAGAAATATATAAAACTTTCACTTCGGGACGTATCACAGCGAGCTGAGAGGCCAACTGATCTCCACTCATTCCAGGCATAATTACATCGGTCACCATCAGATTGATCGCACCCGGGTGATTTTCAAAGATACGGATAGCTTCCTCTGGGTTCTGAGCTGCGAGGACCACATAGCCGACTTCCTCCAAGGATTGGCAGGTGACGTGAAGCAGAGCCGCGTCATCTTCGACAATCAGAATCGTCTGTAATCCCCGGTCCAACTTGTCAATCGTATCTATTGGAGTTTCCTTTTCAAGGAGCTGATCCACGCGAGGTAGATAGATCTTGAAAGTTGTACCGACTCCAGACTCGCTATAAACCCAGACAGATCCGCCGCTCTGCTTCACGATCCCAAAGACAGTCGACAGACCAAGGCCAGTGCCTTTGCCACTCTCCTTGGTTGTAAAAAACGGCTCAAATATTTGGGCTTTCGTGCTCTCGTCCATGCCGCAACCAGTATCGGTTACCGCAAGCATCACTTGCGGACCGGACTGCGTGCAGGCGTGCTGAACGGCGTACCGCTCATCCAACTCGACGTTCGAAGTTTCAATCGTGAGGATGCCCCCTCCGGGCATGGCATCGCGTGAATTCACAGCTAGATTCATGATGACTTGTTCAAGCTGTCCAAAATCGGCTTTTACTCGACCGATGGCGGGGTTCAGAACGACCCGCAACTCGATGTTCTCCCCGATTAGCCGCTGGAGCAAATTCTGCATGCCGCCGACAACCGCGTTGAGGTCGAGCACTTTGGGTTGGAGGACCTGCTTACGGCTGAAGGCCAGAAGCTGGCGCGTCAACAATGCGGCGCGCTCACCAGCTTTCTGGACTTCTTCAACAGCCTTGCGCCGAGGATCAGTTTGACTAAAGCCTTCTAGCAATAGTCCGCTATAGCCCAGGATAACCCCAAGCAAATTGTTAAAATCGTGAGCCACGCCTCCCGCCAAACGCCCCACAGCTTCCATTTTCTGTGCCTGGCGAAGCATTTCTTCCAATAACTTACTATCAGTAATGTCCCTGGCGAGTATAGATACGCCTATCACCCGTCCATGCGGGTCCTTAATGGGTGAAAGGGTGAGTGCGACATGGATCTTCTTCCCGTCTTGTCTCAATTGAATCGTGTCAGTCTTTACTACCCTTTCGCCGCGCCTTATTTCCTCGATCATCTCCGCTATTTCGCCGTAGTTATCTGGAGAAAAAATAGTGCTGATCGACTTTCCGACTACCTCCGAGGCCGAATATCCGTAGATTCGTTGGGCGCCGATGTTCCAGTCGGTGATGAGCCCGTCCACCGTATTGCCGATGAATGCGTCATTGGAACTTTCTACGAGAGCGGCCAAACGGTATAGTTCCCTTTCACGTTGTTTTCGCTCCGAAATATCACGGCCGATTGTGGAGGCACCTACAATCTTTTCCATGGCGTCCCGTATGGGAGACACGGTGAGTTCCACCTGGATTTCTTTTCCGTCCTTTCTTACCCGGACGGTCTCGAAATGATTGACGATTTCATTCCGTTTTAAGCATTCCAAAATGTTGGGAATTTCGTCTGGCCGATTGATGGGGACGAGCATACTTACCGGCTCTCCAATGACCTCAGCTGCCGAATAGCCATATATTCGCTCCGCACCGGCGTTCCAACTTGTAATAGTTCCTTTAAGTGTCTTACCAATTATCGCGTCATCGGAACATGCAACGATCGAGGCGAATCGGCGAAGGTCTTCTTCTGTTCGCCTTCGGTTGCTGATATCGCGGATGGCATTGGAAACGAATATTTCCCCATTTATCTCCAATGGGCTCAGTCTGATCTCAGAGAGAAACTCGCTGCCATCTTTTCGCAAACCAAAGACCTCCAGGCTCTCGACCAATGGTTGCAGCACAGGGGCTGCGAGTAAGCGCGTGTGCTGATCGGTATGTTGGCTCCGGGAACGTTTAGAAAATAGAATTTCAGTTTGTTTACCAATCAACTCATCCTGACTATAGCCAAACAGTTTCTCCGTCTGTGCATTAACGAGGGCTATAGTGCTGGACTGATTGACGAGGACGATTGCGTCAGGCGCTGCATCGAGAAAGGCCCGATACCGTACGTCCTCACCATAGGTGGTTTGCGAACCACTCGGCGACACGGTGAAAGCGAACGGATCACTACCGTCCTTTGGAGGTGGTGTTTCCATCGAAGTGTTTTTCACATTAGTCTGTTAGATGGTCACAACCACGAGTTTCGCTTGAGTCTGAGATGGGAAACCGTCTAATACAGCACACGAAGGGTGTCTGTGTCGGATTGAATACCGCTCGCCCAAGACCCGATGAACGCGGTTTTGGAAGTTGGAGCAGCGGCGGTTCGACGGTCCAAAAACCAGATGATTCTCGAAAGCCTCGAAGCTCGATCGGCGGTTATGGAGAATCAGTCACTAGGAGTGGTTCGTTTGAGGAGTGGTTTTTGAAAGATTACGCGCAGCCTGAAAGACAGTTCCGACGCCCACATTTGCTAAGTGGAATCGTACATCAGGCGGGCGCGGTTGTCAGTTATCGCGCGTTCAGGCGTCTTGTTTATTCTGAGTACTGATTGGTACTATGTGTTCCATATAGAACAGTTGTCCAGAGCGAGCGTGCGTTAGGTTGGCGCATGCTATCTTCCGCAGTTCGCCACGTATCAGCCAAGATTCCTCGTTACCCCCAGAAAGCAGATCCAACAAGCCTTGCTTTCGATATGAAATCATTTCTTGACTCGGCCGGACTGGGAAAAAGGATTGGTACGTTTCCAAGAAAGAAAACTATCTTCGCGCAAGGCGAGTCCGCCACGACTGTCATTTACATTAAGGAGGGCGGCGTGAAGCTCAGTGTAATCAACGCAACGGGCAAAGAAGCGGTCGTGGCGATTCTGGGGCCGGGTGATTTTTGTGGCGAGGGATGTTTGACGGGTTTGCCTTTTCGGATGGCAACTGCGACCGCTATTTCGCCGGTTACTCTACTCGTTATCGAAAAGACTGCGATGATTCGTCTCCTGCGTGACCAAAATCAGGTCTCAGACCGCTTCATTATTTATCTTCTGGCTAGAAACATCCGAGTCGAGGATGACTTGATTAATCAACTGCTTAATTCGATTGAGAAACGGTTAGCCCGGACCCTGTTGATGCTCGCGCGCTGTGGCAAGCAAGGCGAGCGACAAAAGATGCTGCCAAAGCTATCTCAGGAGACGCTGGCCGGAATGATCGGAACAACTCGCTCCCAGGTCAATGTGTTCATGAACAAGTCAGGAGGCTCGGTTATATCACCTACAAGGGCGAGATCCAGATTAACGATTCTCTCCTCAGTGTTGTGCTGCACGAGTAGCGAGGCACCAACTTATTCTGTCGGCTGTATTTTGGGTGATCAAGAAGCTAAACCTCAATGATTGTATCGCTTGGGTCGGAACTGAAGCGACAGCGCCGACTGATAAGTTGGATCCGTCCGAGCATCCCAGCAATGCCTAACCCTATTGCTTAACCCTGAAATAGTCATAGGCTTTCGATGAAGGTGCCGATTAGGGACATCATGACATGGGCAGGGGGGGCAGAATATATTTCTCAACTGTTCGAAATGGTACATAAAGGCTTCCCTCCGAGTGTCATTATGACATCGTGCCAAACTGCTCTTCACGTGGCAGAAGCAGAGCCGATCGTTCGCCGAGCCAGACGGAATAAGTACAGTTTGCTCTTGAGCGCCACGACAGCCGGTATCAAGAGCTCTACATCGAAAGTGGGTAAACTGGCGAAAATGGCGAATAAGTAAGGCTCAGGACACTTGTCGCGGACTTGGAAAATGCTAAGCCTCTGTGAATGGGGGCTTTGCTTTATCGACGCCAGGGATCCGAATTTCCGTGTGATGCCACACAGATTGCCTCTGTTACCGTGTCGAATTCTACGTAAGGCAGAAACCGGCCCATGATTCGGTGGACGGCCGGCAAGAGACGACGGGAGAAATCGGGAATGAACCCAAACCCTGCGATAATGAGCATCCAGACTCCGGTGGCGAGCACGCCGATTACAAGCTCGGCGACCTACTTCGAGAATCACACCCGAGTGCTTGCGGGGCTTCCGCATTCTAAGGTCGAACAGGTAGCAGATAAGCTCTATCATGCTTTCGAGAGTGGCCGCGGTGTCTACGTATTCGGAAATGGCGGAAGCGCATCCCTAGCTTCCCATCTTGCCTGCGATTTGGGCAAGGGCACGAGCATGGATGGCAATACCCAGAAGCGTTTCCGAGTGTTGTCATTGACCGACAACTTGCCGCTACTGACAGCTTGGGCGAACGACACCTCTTACGATTTAGTTTTCGCCGAGCAGATTCGAAACTTTGCGCAACGCGGCGATATCGCTCTGGCAATCAGTGGCAGCGGGAATTCGCCGAATGTCCTGCTTGGTTTGCAGGCGGCTCGCGAGGCCGGCGCGTTCACCATCGGCTTGGGTGGTTTTCAAGGTGGCAAAATGAAGCCGCTTTGCGATCTTAGTGTAGTAATTCCGTCGGATAATATGCAGATCATCGAAGATTTGCATGTTAGCGTTTCCCACGCTCTCTTCACGTTGGTCCGCAATCGAATCCAGTCGCGAGCCGCAAGCGTTCGCACTGCCGCCGCAAGCGCAGGATAGGTTTCGCAGAGTCCGGCGGTTTCGCCCATGCTACGTCTCTAACCCAGCGGGTCAGGGTCCGAGTGAGCCTTCCGGGCGCGAAGTCGCTTCGTCTTAATCACTTCAACGGCGGCGAACTTCCGGTCAAGGTGTGGATCTGAGCGGGAGCCGCCCGAATGTAGCACACATAGCTCTCTGGGACCGACCCCACATGTAGGGCACGGAACAGAAGACAACTGTTCTATGGTCAGGTTTCTTATGCTCATTCACCTAAATTGCGATTTAATCGCACCGTAAGACTGTTCAATTTGGAACAGTTTCAATACGAAGCAACTAATGCCGTGTTAGCCGCGCGCGACCATTGTCTGACATTTTGAATTACGTGTGGCTTAACAGCTGCAATGGATTCGAGGAAGCAAGCTGACCAAGGAGATCGCCTGGCGTGGCCAGCACAATTCGATTTCGACCCGCCGCTTTTGCGCGATAAAGCGCGGCGTCGGCTGCCTGCAAGAGTGCCTGTGCGTTCCGCGCTTCTTCCAGATTGCTTATAGCGACGCCGAGGCTGAGCGTCAATCGCAGTGAGCCTGCTTCTGTTTCGTACGTCGTCGATTCGACTCCCGCCCGCAATCTCTCCGCGAATTGCATCGCGCCTTCCGCGTCCGAAGACGGTGCAAGCACGAGAAACTCCTCCCCGCCGTAACGCCCAATGGAATCGTACCCGCGCAGCAATCCCGACATCCGCAGTGCGACTCCGTGAAGAATGGCATCGCCGGTCAAATGGCCATAACGATCATTTACCGCCTTGAAGTGGTCGATGTCCACGAGAATCAGGCCAACTAAGGTGTTCTCGCGTCGCGCGCGCGACAGTTCGCGAGTGACATCCCGGAGAATGGCGCGACGATTCAGAAGTCCCGTCAGCACGTCGTGCGTTGCCTGGAATTGTAGGGCCTGCTGTGTCCCTATCAATTCGTCCTGCAGGCGCAGGATGCGCTCGCCGGCGAATATACGCGCGCGCAATTCATGCGCGTCGAATGGCTTAGTCAGGTAGTCGTCCGCGCCAGCCTTCAACCCAGCGAGCATATCTTGCTTCTCACTTCTGGCGCTCAGCAGCAGAACGTATACGTAGGGCTGATCGCTTCGCTCGCGTATCTTCCGGCAGACCTCCACACCCTCAAGCCCCGGCATCATCCAGTCGAGCACGGCGAGCCGCGGCGCATTCTCCCCGCCCAGAAGCTCGAGAGCTTCCTTTCCATCGGCCACTGCCGTGACGTCATAGCCCCATTCGTTGAGCGACGCTTCCAGCACTCGGCGCGATATTTTGTCGTCTTCCGCGATCAGGACTCGCATCTTTCCAGAATTTGGGCCAGAACTTGGCGCGATCATTTTCTTTCCTTTCGATGCCATTCTTCCTGCCGTTCTTCTACCACCGGAACCGCATGCACATCCGGTTCGCTGCGTTCCAACTTCATCGTAAAATGAAATGTACTGCCTCGTTCCGGCACGCTCTCCACCCAGATCAACCCGCCCATCATCTCCACCAGCCGCTTCGTGATGCTCAGGCCGAGCCCGGTCCCCCCGAAGCGTCGCGTCGTTGAAGAGTCCGCTTGGGTGAAAACTTCGAAGATCATCGAGAGCTTGTCTGGCGGAATGCCTATTCCCGTATCGCGCACGCTGAAATGCAGTGTGACGTCTTTGTCGCTCTGGCTGGCAACACTGACTTCCACCCGAACTTCGCCATCGTGCGTAAATTTGATCGCGTTCCCGACGAGATTCATCAGAATCTGTCTTAGCCGTGCCCCATCTCCCACAACTTCGTCGGGCACATCGGGACGCACAAGACGTGAGATCGCCACTCTTTTCTCTTCGGCGTATCGGTCCAACATCTTGAGCGTCTCAGCGAGCACTGCTCGCGGATGGAACTGCACCGGTTCCAGATCGAGCTTTCCTGCTTCAATTTTCGAGAAATCCAGTATGTCGTTCAGCAGTTTCAGCAGCGTCTCGCCCGAGGACTGCACGAGCGTCAGATATTCACGCTGTTCATGGTTGAGCGGCGTATCGAGCGCCAGCTCCGTCATTCCTAGAATGCCGTTCATCGGTGTGCGGATTTCATGGCTCATATTCGCGAGGAATTCGCTTTTTGCGCGATTGGAGGCCTCCGCCGCCTCTTTGGCGCGCAGCATCTCCGCCTCCGCATGTTTGCGCCCGGAAATATTCTCCACGAGAGCGAACCCGTAGAGCGGGTTACCTGCCTCGTCCCGAATTGTGCTGGTGGATAGGCGTACCCAGATCGCCGCTCCGGCCTTCGTAACATAGCGCTTCTCAAGTTGGTAGCCCGAACGTGACCCATTTTCGACAGCCTCGGAAATTCTTGTTGTCTCTTCGAGATCGTCCGGGTGGGTGATGTCGAGAAATGTTTTGGAACGCAGCTCCTTTTCGCTGTACCCGAGCATTGCCACCATCGCGCCGTTCGCTTTAGTGATCCTGCGATCTGGACTGGACATCAGCATTCCCATCGGGCCTTCTTCGAATCCCAGCCGAAATCTCTCTTCGCTTTCACGCAAGCATTCCTCGGTTTGTCGTTGCTGCGAGATCACCGCTCCCAAACACAGGCCGGTGAGAGAAACGATCAGCATCAACATTTGCAGGAGCGCGAAGTCGCCTACGTTGATCGGAAAGAGTTGTAACATCCCCATCGCCCCGAAATTCAATGCTGCGATCCCGATCGACGCTCCCGGTAAACCGTGCCGCACGGCGATCCAAATGATCGGCAGGAAAAAAAGGTAAAACAGTTTGTCACTGTGGATCGAATCCCAACCGAAAGCGAGCCAAAGAGCGACCGCAATGGAAACGGTTTGAGCGCCAATTTCGAGCATTTGCGCGATTCGTCGGTTGGCCGAAGTAGACGCTCTTCGGTCCACCGGTGCCAGCGGAATGGTGAGGAGGGAGTCGCCATAAAATCGCGCAAGCGGCGGGATGACCACGATTTGGAGGAATGGAGCAAAGCAGATCAGCGCGACGGCATCGCCCGCCCACCAGTTTAGCGCGGCGCGCAGATAGTTTTCGCGTGGCATGAGATGGTCCAGAACGACCATCCACGTTCCCGCGGTGCCGACGCAGAACGAAGCTGCGAGTGCCAAGCAGACGTAAAACAGCACCTCGTTCAGTGGTTGATATTCTTTTATCGTTCGGTGCCTGTGCCGCAGAACCGCTGCCGCACCCCCATAGCCGCAGACAATAATGGGAATGCCCAGAAATAGTTGGTACGAAGACAGGCGCAAGTGGTAATCGACCATCCCCGCGATCACGCCCGCAAGCAACATCCATGGCACGTAGGACAGTCCGAATGCCGTCAGGAACGCGACAGCAAGGCCGGCCGGAGGATACCAAGCGCTGATGCCGGTCCAGATCTGGAAGTAAACACTCGAACGGTCGAGCGAGACATAGACGATTACAAATGCGACGCCGATCACCGTTCGTTCCAGACGAGCGGAACGTCTGTTCGTTGTAGGGCGAGTTTCACCGCCGGGATTTACGATTTGCGGCCGCGGTCGCTCGCGCGGTTCCGCGATTTCAGCGGTAATCAACTCGACACCTTTCGCGTGAAGGCTTCGAACTCCGCAAGCACCCGCCGCATCTGTTCTGAAAGCTGATCGACGAGAACTGCGGCGCCGGCGAGATCACTGTTCTTCGCCTTGAGTTCCAACTCTCGCGCCGTCGCGACTACCTCCGAGGCGAGGAGGTATCCAGCCGCTCCTTTGAGCGAGTGCGCTGCACGCTCGAGTGACTTTCCATCATGGCTTGCTAGAGCTGTTTGAACCTCCGCCAGTGTCTTTGGTCCTTCGGTTTCGAACAGAGTTATCAGCTCCGCGAGCAGGTCGTGGTTTCCGCCCAATCGCTCGAGCACCTGCTCCGCGCTCCACGTCGTTACCGGCGGCTCGGATTTCGACATGTACCGCTTCAGCACTTCGAGGAGCTCCGGGGTGCGAATCGGCTTTGTCAAATAATCGTCCATTCCGGCTTCTATGCATCTTTCTCGATCGCCCTTCATCGCGTGAGCCGTCATCGCGACGATTGGCAAGTGGCGCCTGGTGGTTTTCTCCCGTTCGCGGATGGCGCGCGTCGCCTCGAGGCCGTCCATCTCCGGCATCTGCACATCCATGAATACGAGATCGAGTGTTATATCCTCCGCCATCTCCACGGCTTCGCGGCCGTTCACCGCGGCGAGCACCTCGTGCCCGGATTTCTCGATTATCCGAGTTGCTACCAGCCGGTTCACCGCATTGTCTTCCGCAAGTAATATCCGCATTCCTCCACTTCCTTTCCGTATCGAGTAGCGCGTGACGAGCCCCGGCTTTGCTGTTTCGTTCCCGTGAGCCATTAAGTGAAGAATCGTGTTGAGAAGTTCCGATTGCTGCACCGGCTTGGAGAGATAGGCTGCGATTCCAGCTTCGCGGCAGCGCGCACCCTCGCCCCGCTGCGCGCTCGAGCTGAGCATCAAAATCTTTGGTCCGCTCTTCGCGTAGCGCCGCCGAATCTCGTTGGCGAGCGAAAAGCCATCCATGGCAGGCATTTGCATGTCCGTAATCACCAATGCGAAGGATTCATTCGAAGCTTCGGCGCGTTCCAGTGCTTCGAGAGCTAAGGCGCCGCTCGTCACGCACTCAGGCGCCATGCCCCAACTCTTGAGCAACTCGTCGAGGATCGTCCGCATCGTCTGGTTGTCGTCCACGACGAGAACTTTCTTGCCGCTCAGAATCTGGGGATCGTCTTGTGAGTCGCGCTGCGCGCTGTCGACCACGCGTTCGAGGCGAGCCGTGAAGTGAAAGGTGCTTCCGCGCCCTACTTTGCTCTCCGCCCAGATCTGTCCCTTGAAGATTTCAACGAGCCGGCGCGTGATCGCCAGACCAAGCCCCGTCCCGCCGTATTGCCTCGTCGTTGATGTGTCGGCTTGCGTGAAAGCTTCGAAGATGAGCGAAAGCTTGGCCGGCGGAATGCCGATTCCCGTGTCGCGAACGGCGAAATGCAGCGTCACGGTTCTTTCGTCTTCCGCTACTTTCTCAACTTCGAGCACGACTTCGCCTTGCTCGGTGAACTTGATCGCGTTTCCGATCAGGTTTACGACCACTTGGCGGAGCCGTCCCGGGTCTCCCGTCACCCAGGCAGGAACGTCCGGTTTAATCCGGCAGGCGAATTCGAGGCCGCGCTGGTGGGCGCGTTGCGCGAGAGTGCGCATCGTGTCGCCCAGAGTGTCGCGAACCGACAATTCGACTTTCTCGAAGTCGAGTTTCCCCGCCTCGATTTTCGAAAAATCGAGAATGTCGTTGATTACCGTCAGCAGCGAGTCAGCTGAGGATTTGACGGTCGCGAGATATTCGCGTTGTTCGTCACTCAATTCGGTGTCGAGCGTGAGTTCCACCATGCCGAGTATTCCATTCATCGGTGTCCGGATTTCGTGGCTCATGTTCGCGAGGAATTCGCCCTTCGCGCGGCTTGCCGCTTCGGCCGTCGCCGTCGCCCGCTGCAACTCCTTTTCTGCAAGCCTTCGCGCGGTCACGTCCCGGGAGAGAATGCAAACGGTTTGGTACGAACCGCTTTCCGAAAGAATCGGGGTGCACCGGCACTGAAACCAGCGCCGCCCGATCGGCAAATCCACCGGCATTTCAAACGATTCGGTCTGCCCGGTTTGCATCAAGCTGCGGAGCTTGTTCGTCAGGATGTCGTTGCCAAAGACATCCGAAATGCGCCGACCGATCAATTCGTTCCTCGGCCTCACGAGCAGATCTTCACGCTGCGTCCAAATGTCCAGATAGGTTCCGTCCGCGTCGACTTCGAAAACGAGATCGTCAATCGAATTGATTAAAGTGTTCAAGCGCTCTTTATTTTTCTGCAACGCGTGAGCGGCCTTTTCGCGTTCTATGATTTCTGATTGGAGCGCAAGCGTTCGATCGACCACACGTTGTTCGAGCGCGTCCTTTCTGCGAAGTGAGAGTTGCTCGCGCTCTTGAACGCGCTCGAGCATCGAATTGAACTGGTCGTAGAGGAAGCCAATTTCATCGTCAGTCGTTTTTATCGCGCGGAGTGAGTAATCCTTCGTTGCAGCGATGGTGAACGCGGTTCGCGCGAGCGCCAGGATCGGCTCCGACACTGCTAATTGCAGTCGCCACAAGATGAGAAGCCCGGCCGCGGCGGCGACGAGAATCGCTAGCGAAAGTAATCCGAGGTGATGCAAAAGCTGGGCACGAACCTGGACCATATCGGTTTCGAGGATCACGGAGCCGATGACTCGCTGCCCGAGTTTGATGTCCTGCGAAGCAGTGATGCGCCGGGACGTCTTGCGGTCTTGCGATCGTGGGGGAGGCGCGAGCGGTTCGTCGGCTCGGCTATACTGTACTATGAGCCTGCCATTGGGATCGCACAGCCACGCGTGCAGGACCTGAGGGTCAGCGGCGATCAACCTTTGAATTTTCTCGCCCGGAGCCGGATCTCGGGATTCAAGCGTTGCCCCACTCAACGCCGCAATGCTACGCGCCGATGCTGCCAGATGGCTCGCCGCCTGTTTACGAAGGCTGAGGTGATCGATTAGCGCGAAAGTCGAATACATCAGCGCTACGGCCACCGCACCACTTAACAGCGCCGCGCGCGTCAGTTTCTGGCTGAGCGATCCTAGTCTCAGCTTGATCATATTTTGCCCGTCGTCTCGACCGACGGCTGCGGCCGGGACCGATCTATCAGATTCAGGGCAGAACGATGGCAAAATTCAATCTGGCACACAGGCTAACCTTTTAGAAGTGACCGCTTTCCGAGCCGGAAACAACGCTAATAGAGGCTGCTGTCTCCGTGGTTTGTGTTGTTCCCAATTAGGTGTTTCGGGTAGAAACTCGGCCATCATCCGGAAGCAACCGCAATCGTCTCTCGTGGCCCACGAAGCGGCCTTGTGAAGCGATGAACAATTCCCCCACCGTTAGCCTATTGAGATGACGAGAAGGGAGATGTTCATTTTGGCACATATTCTTATGAGTCACTTAGAAGTGTCCGACAGCCTTTTCTGCCATTAGCGACAACATATGCATTTGTTAATGTCCAATATGGAGCGGAAATGACAGGCATGATTTCAAAGGGACTAACAGACTTGATCGATACGATCAACTGATCGTTTCACTTTCATCGAGCAGAGTGCCCTGCCCTTTGCGGAGAGCTCGCGGTACTTGTGCCACCGCTGGGTAGACCGCAGCGCCCACGCTCACGGAAAGCAGAGGCGTCTCACGATCATCCGACGGCCATCCACAGATTCGGCATTTGACTGCGTCTTTATCTTTTGCGGAGGTCTCGGGCAGAACAACCGCAAATTCCTCGCCACCATATCGTGCCGCATTGGTGCGATCTGACCGTTTTGATCTCAGATTCAAGAATTTCGGAAAGCTTGCGGTAGATTGCCAGCCGGGTAAGCTATCAGTCGCCGCCAAATGCCCGAGATGATCATCCGATCTAATGTGCGGTGACGTCCTCGGCGATCATTGCGCACCCGTCCGGTGCCCCTTCCGCAATTCCCACCTGGCGGCCGCTGAGCCGTACCATCATCGGTTTTCCGTCCTTCCGTTTCCATTCGACTTCGATGAGATCGACTTGGCCCGTCCGCCGGTAGGACTCGAAGAGTTGCGCGCTCTCGAACGGATCACGCATGATTTCCGTTGCTAAGTTCAAACCCATTAATTCTTCACGAGATCCGTAACCTAGCATCGCCACAAGTGCTCCATTCACATCAAGAAACCGACCGTCCAAGTCAAAATGGCAAATGCCATAGGCGGGATTCTCCACCAAAGCCCGAAGGTGGGCTTCCGAGTGCCGCAATTTCTCTTCCACTCGATTTCGCTCCTCGAATTGGGTTCTCTCCTCAACCGCCAGCGCGACGGCCAACGGTAAACGGTTGAGACGATTCTTATCAATACAATCGAATGCACCGTTCCGGATGAACTCATCCGTCATCTCCTCTTCGAGAGAGTGAGTGGCCAGGATAAACGGAATCTCTTGATTCTCCTTATGCAGTAGTTCGAGCGCTTCCATTCCCGTCCAACGAGGCATTGAATAATCGCACACGATCACGTCATAGGATTGCGTGCGTAATCGTTTTCCGAAGTCCGCAGGTATTTGAACCCAGTCTGAGAAAACCGCAAAATCCAACCTCTTGAGCTCATGTAAACAAAGCTCGACATCGGATTCTCTGTCATCAACGAAGAGAATCCGAACTACTCGTCGCCGATGAGTCGCGATACGCCTTGCAGCGAAGCTTTGATGAGTTCTATGTTCGCGACCCTCAGCTACGTGTGACATGGCAAGCCGCCTTCGCCTCTTCCAAAGCCGTTGCGAGATTTTGCGCCAGCTAAGGAAACTTAATGTGTAATCTTCCGTCCGACACTTTGGGTTTGAAAGTGTATTGCGACTGTTCAATTTGGTACACGATGTAACCATGTGCCTATTTGGCTAAGACCCTCGGGCAACGGCCGAGTCGACCGCAGGTGTCGGGGAATAGTGTTCCAATTTGAATAAGGCACTGTGGGATTATTTGTACCAGTTGAGAGACACTCAAAGATGTTCTATTGGAATCGGCGCTAAGGGAATTTCGAGTCGCCGTGGGCCCACAGGGGTGATCCGAGGATGATCGTCGGGAGCCTGTTGCGTCAACTGCGCGAAGCTCGGCATATGTCCCAAGGCGAAATCGAGAAACGGGCTGGCTTGCTTCGCTGTTATATTTCTCGTCTTGAAAACCGTCACACAGTTCCCCTGATAGAAACATTGGAAAAGATGACTCGGGCGCTGGCGGTGCCATTATACAAGCTCTTTTATGACGGAAACACGGCACTCAAAGTGCCGAACCTCTCGAAAAAGGGAATCGCTTCCGAGAGTGCATGGGGAAGCGCCGTTGCAGATGAGCGCCCTTTGACCAGGTTTCGACGCCATCTAAGTCGGATGAATGAATCCGACCAGCGTCTGCACTTGTCACTGGTACAGAAGATGGCGGCCCGAGCTTCGCGCTGGCGGAGGTCGAAAACCTAACGTTTTGATTGATTTGGCACGAGCCGTGGTTCGCATGGAACTGAAACCTGCGAACGGGATCATGTGTTCTTGCCGAAGCGCCATGATCATGCAAGATGAAACAAATGATCTCCTTTTACTTACTCGCGGTAATCATTAAGACGATGGTCGACGACAAGAGTAACTCATAAGAACGTGTACCAAAATGGACAGCCCTCCATCCGTTATCGAAATAGCCTTGTGGCGAAAAGGGCTTTCACAAATTCAATATCGGGCATGAATGTGTGGCGCCCAATCGGAGCGACGGTTCTCTTTTAAGGACTCGTGCGTTTGCTGTGGCAGGGATCAACGGCTGCACGGCTCCGATTAGCACTTTGGGGTCACGAAAGTAAAATGGGGAGGGAACGTGGCGATCACTAATACGTCAACTCCAAAAGCAATAGCAACAGGAAATTCGAATGGAAACTTCGGGCCGGATGGACGCGACCGGCGGCGGCGCCACCGAGCGAGGGTCACTTTGCCTGTACACATTCGCGGCGGAATGGGCTCACTCGACGCTTTCGATGATGACGGCACTACTATTGACGCTTCGCTAGACGGACTTCTGGTTGCGACCAATCGTGGCGGATACCGAACAGGCCAACTCCTCGAAATAACGATCGTGCCAGCTGGCGAAACGGCGGCGGCGGTCACTTCACAGTCGGCGCGTGTACTGCGCAGCGTGCCAATGCCCAACCATCTTAGGTATGCGGTTGCGCTAGAATACGTGAGTTCTGTTCTCGGTACCAAATCAAACAGCAACTCAACCACTGCGTTAACAGTGAGACGAGGTTTTCCGCGATACAGATTTTTTGCGAATGCTGAACTTGTCCAATCTCATAGTGCCTTTCGACTCTCCGGTAGAGTGACGGAAATCAGCCGGAATGGCTGTTTTGTTGACAGCGTGAGCCAGCTCCCGCTCGACATGCAATTCAATCTGCGCATTTGTCGAGGCGATGAAACCTTTGCGACATCGGGCAAGATTATCTACGTCAGACCGTGGATTGGGATGGGGGTTGTTTTTCTTGATCCGCCGAAAGGCCAAATAGACATTCTAGAATCCTGGCTTGTCCGGTTGCCGTCGACCGTGGCCATGTAACGTGAAACTGGATCAGACTGGTACTACAGAGTAAAAACCGAGCCGTTCTAAGCGCTGGATTCGCCTGCGGATTAACCCCCTCACTATTAAAGTCGGACTAGAAAGGACTTGGAGTGATTTTGAGGATCTCCAGACATACCGCCCGTGGCGAAGCCGTTGAGGTCGAACGGAAGCCGGACGGTCGATTTTTGGGATGAAGGTTTGAGGGACGGCTCGTAACAAATCGTGGAAGCATTACGAGGTTAAAATGACGGTAAACATTAGGGAACTGGAAAAGATACTAAAGGCGAAGGTTCAATTAATGGATTTTCCTAATCCGGTGGCGGCGACGCTCGTGGCGATCAGGCTGGTGCCAGTAATACTAGATATAGTCCGCAGGGAGTTGCGAACGGAATTAAACCGTCGCGACCGGATTAAGGAAAACCTAGCGTGAAGCTTCGAGCCAGTTACGTAGAATTTCGCCCGACTTACCTGTCCCCCGGTATGAAAACAGATAAATGGACCGTGGTTACAACGGGAGGACTGCACATTCTAGGCGAAGTGAGGTGGTTCAACGCGTGGCGGGGTTACGCGTTAATCGCCGAGGCCGGGACGGTATTTGACGAGAAGTGTCTAAGAGAGATTGCGGAGTTTACGGAAGAGCAAACCAACTTGCATCGGGCGAAACAGAATGCAATTCGACGCAAGAAATGAAGTCGACGTAGCACGCTATTATCCTTTTCTTGCACAGTGATCCACTTCCTTGCGGTAACTGAGAAAGCGCCGAACAGAATCTACCACTTCGTCGTTGTTGTCCACCGTATTACGGTCTGGAAGCCTCGCATCGAACAGATGATTTCATGGTATGACAGGTCGAAGGAGCCTTCCTATTAGCGCTGCGTCGCAAATTCACGCTCCGGCGTAGGTGTCTCGAGGGGCATCTGCGAAGAACTCAATTGAGATGGAACGTTTTTGCGTCTTGATTCTCACATTACCGCATTGGGGCATTGGGATAACTGATAAGAACCTGTACCAAAATGAACAGATCGCATGGATTTCCAAGAATAACTTTGACCTGTAGGCGGTCTCCACAAGCTCATTGTTGCTGAGCCCAAATGAATAGCTCTACGCAAATGGCAATCAAACGGGACAAGAAACGATTTCCTGTCGGCGTAGCACGGAGCCTCAGATGCCCGCTCTTGCGCGTTAGTTTCGCCCATCGTGACCTTGCCAACGTCAAACGATCTTTGCAAGAGTTAAAACATGCTCATTTCCGCGTCAGAGCGGATGTCATCCAAACTCCAGACCAATTCATCAGTCGGCTGAACTCAAAAAGCTGCGACTTAATTCTTGCTGAGTACCCCGCGGCCAAAAAGTGGGAAGCTCAGGTGGCGAAGCTCTGTGCGCACAATAGCAGGCATACGCCTGTCATCTTTTTGACCGGAGGGATTCAGCGAGAGACAGCGGCAGAGCTCACTACTAAGGGAGCTGCGGACTGTATCGAAATGGAAAACATCGGTCATCTCCCTGTAATCATCCGCCGGGTTTTGAGTGAAGAAAAACTGCGTGAGCAGCGCGACCGGGCAGAGGAGAAATTGCGGCATTCGGAAGCACATTACCGCGCATTGGTCGGTAATCCAACATACGGGATGTGCCACTGCACGCTGAAAGGCAAACTTCTGGATATCAATCGAGCGCTCGTGTCGATGCTCGGCTACACAGCTAAACAGGAACTCCTGGCTGGTGATCTCACGAGAGAAATTGTCTCCGACCCCTTCAAGCGAAAACAACTACTCGGAACCTCCGGGCGTGAGGATCAAAACGATACATTGGAAGTTGAATGGAAACGAAAGGATGGCACGCGTCTAACGGCGAGGCTCACTGGACGTGAAGTGATGCGCGCAGATGGAAGAGCTGGTGGTTACGAGATTATTGCTGAGGACGTGACAAGACAGCGCGAGCTGGAGGATCATTTGCGTAAGCAGGCCGCAAAGGACGCGCTCACCGGTCTGGACAATTATCGCGGCCTTGTGAGTGCAATCGATACTGAAATCAAGCGGTCTAAGCGCACAGGCAGAGAATTCGCGTTATTGCTATTCGATTTGGATGATCTAAAAAAAATCAACGACCGCTATGGACATCTGGCAGGCAGTCAAGCGATATGCCGGCTCGCCGATGCCTTGTCCATGGGTTGTCGAGATATCGATACAGCGGCGCGCTTCGGCGGAGATGAGTTTGCGCTTGTGTTGCCGGAAACGTCTGTCGAATCGGCAGATCTTGTTTCGCAGCGCATTTGTAGAAAATTTACAAACGACCACCGGGACCCGCCGCTGTCGGTCAGTGCCGGTGTTGCCAGCTACCCTAAGGACGGCGAATCGATCGAAACTCTCCTGGGTGCTGCCGACGTCGCGCTATACGCGATGAAAGCCAAAGTGCACAATCATAGAAACTGAATCTTGGGTTGCGGAACTGCGTACCGCGGTTACATCGCAATTCAAATCAGATTGCCAGCGCTTCGCACGCGAAGCTAGGGTCCGATGCTACTTTTGGTGAGAAAGGGGTTCGACTTTTTGCGAACCCGGAAGAATTGAACTTGGAATTGCAAGTGAGTTGTCCGCAGATACTAAGTCAGACGATCATCGCCGCATATAACCTTAGTAGGTTATGTTAACCATCCGGACATATGTGTCGAATCAGACAGTCTGAGTTAGATTTAGTCCGCAATGTACGTCAGGGGAACGAAATCAATGGGTGACATACGCAATCTACTTCTCATCGACGATAACCCACGTCATGCCGAAGCCTTTCGAACGGCGCTGCACACTGCCACCCATGGTCCATTCAAGGTTTACTGGGCTAGAACACTTTCTCAGGGCCTGGAACGGTTAGGAGAAGCGGTATGGGCGATCGTCGCTAACTTGTATCTGCCCGACAGCCAGGGTCTCGATACATTCAATAAGCTCTTGCAGTCCGCACCTAGCGTGCCGATCTTAGTCCTGGCTGGCGCAGAGGATGAAGGCATCGCCGCGAAAGCCATGGGGGATGGGGCGAAAGATTATCTGCTTGAAGGTCATATCGATACGTACTCATTCGCGCGTGCAATACGCAATGTGGCGGAGCGAGAGGTGGCCGAGAAAGCACTTTTCACGGAACAGGAACGCGCGCGAGTGACGCTCAGCTCAATCGGGGATGCTGTGGTCAACGCCGACGCTTTAGGAAACATTACATCCCTAAATGCCGTCGCAGAAAGAATGACGGGCTGGACGTGCGGCGACGCATCGGGGAAGCAGCTCGATGAGGTGTTTCGGATCATCGACGACAGCGATCGGACGGCTTTTCCGAATCCGCTGGAATCAGAAGTTATGGGAAACAACACTGACCGACTCGCCGCGAACTGCATCCTAATTCGGCGCGACGGCAAAAGGTCTGACATTGAAAAGTGCACCGCTCCGATATACGACCGGCTAGGGTTGATTGCCGGCACAGTTATCGCGTTCCACGATGTGAGCGCGACGAAAACGATGTCACTTGAAATGTCTCACTTAACCCATCACGATCCCCTCACCGATCTTCCGAACCGGTTGCTGCTGAAGGATCGACTGAACCGGGCGATTGAGGCAGCACGTCGGAATGGTACTAAAGTAGCAGTGTTGTTCCTGGACTTGGACGGATTCAAGCATATTAACGACTCATTGGGACACGCCATTGGAGACAAGTTACTTCGATCCGTCGCATTGCGCCTGGTTGGGGGTGTCCGGAGTTCCGATACGGTAGGCCGTCAGGGTGGGGATGAATTTGTGGTTGTACTTGCGGACATCAAGCACGCGGCAGATGCCGGTTCCGCGGCCCGGGGAGTCTTAACTGCACTCGCTGCTTCGTTTCCTTTTGATCCGCATGGTCTACGCATCACGGCAAGTATCGGGCTGAGCATGTACCCAGAGGATGGTGACGACGCGGAAACCATGATGAAAAATGCCGACACGGCAATGTATCAGGCGAAGGTGAATGGCCCAAACAATTACCAATTCTTTAAGAAATTCATGAACGTCAGAGCCATTGAACGGCAATCGGTCGAAGCGGACCTTCACCGGGCCCTAGAGCGGCACGAATTCATCTTGAATTACCAGCCGAAGGTAAATCTCGTAACGGGGGAGATTTCCGGGGGTGAGGCGCTGATACGCTGGATTCATCCAGATCGCGGTCTTGTATCCCCTGATCAGTTTATACCGATCGCTGAAGACTGTGGCCTCATTTTACCGATCGGACGTTGGGTCTTGACGGAGGCCTGTAGGCAAGCTAGAGAATGGATTGACTCCGGCTTACGTATCGTTCCTGTGGCTGTGAATGTATCTTCGCTAGAGCTCCGCGGCGGGGGCTTTCTCGAAGGCCTGCGAGCTATTCTGAAAAATAGTCGTTTGGAACCGTGCCATCTCGATCTCGAACTAACCGAAACAGCACTGATGCGGCGTGCGGGGCCCACCGTCGCACTGCTCAACGACCTCAAATCGATCGGGTTGCACCTCTCGCTGGATGACTTCGGTACCGGATATTCCAGTTTGCGCTATCTGAAATGGATCCCGATTGACACTCTGAAAATCGATCAATCCTTTGTGCAGGGCATCGCTGCCGACCCAGGCGATGCTACGCTCGTCAGCACGATGATCACCATGGCCAAAGGTTTGAAGAAACGAGTTGTGGGCGAGGGTGTCGAAACAGAAGAGCAGATGACATTTCTCCAGGCACTGGGCTGTGACGAAGCGCAAGGCTACTATTTTAGCAAACCAGTGGCTGCCTTACAGTTCGCGAAATTACTTGAGAAAGGTGTAGAACCATTCTTTATTCCCCACTTTCCGACGCTGCCCTTTCCGATCGGCAAACGCACCCATCTCTCAAGAACGGCGAATTCTCACTTAGTCTGATTCCAGATCGTATTTGTAAGTCCTTAGCGTGTTCCGTTGCAGCAACCAAGAGCATCTCTTCTGGGTGTCTAGCTTAATCAGATAAGGCGTCCGTTGGCTCAACGTTTGCTGCTTCGACACACACGGAGGTCATTGACACACCGCCAGCTCTATTCGTGCAGAACTACACTAATCAGAGAATCGTGGACCTTAAGTACGCCGTTGTAATCAATGAAGCCCAGATTCCTGAATTTATTCATGAAAAAACTGACCCGGGAGCGTGTTGTTCCTATCATTTCCGCGAGCATTTCCTGAGATATTTTCGGTAGCTTCGTGTGTGGCGGGTCGTGCCTGCCATAGCGTGCGAGCAGCAACAGAGTACGTGCCAGCCGTTTCTCAATGGAGTTAAAAAGCTGATCGATTAGGTCTTCCTCGACTCGAATGTTCCTGGCCAGCAAATAAGCGATGAAACTGTCAGAGAGCTCATGTTCCTCATGCAGAACGCGAATCATCTCAGTCTTTCCTATAACGAGTAGAGTCGTCGGCGAAATCGTTGTTGCTGTCTCGATCCGACAAGGCAGCCCAGTTAGACATCCTTCACCGCAAAAGTCGCCCGGACCCAGAAGCGACACAACGGCCTGTTTGCCAGCGCCGCTGACAACCGAGAGCTTCAAACGGCCTTCTTGTATATACATCACAGTGGTCGCGGGGTCGCCCTGACAGTAGACCTTTTGTGACTTTCGGTACGACGCGACTGTTCTGGCGACACCGGAAGAGTTGAGGAATGTGTGGGCATCGAAATCGTGTCTTTTCTTGCGATGCCATGAGGGCTTAATGCTATGTTGCTGAGAAGATACCTTCATATTCTGGATGTTCCCATTATATTTAATATCACTACTAGTTTCTATGCAAGGTCGAGGGGGAACTTCTTAGCGGCCCAGCGTTCTGATCGAGAAAAGCCGTGATTCCGCGATTGACATAGACTTGCTGTTTTCGACTTTAGCCAATAAGTGCCTCTGAGTTGATCGTACTGGTAACTAATAAGAACATGTACCAAAATGAACAGATCGTATTCCCTCTATTGAATAGTCTTGTCGTCGAGGCAGTTTCTCCAGCGTGATCGTGACGCATTATGAGTGCCTGATTCCAAAGCGGCGCCAAGACCGGCGCTGAATAGTAAAAATGGCGTTGATTTATTAGAGGGATTGGTGTGCCTGCGGTCGCGAAGCCAATTTGGGAAATGATCGCGATTCGAGCGTGATGCGAGAACGTATTTTGGGGGGAATTCGATGAGTTCGGAGACGCCTGCTCCAAAGGCGGATAATGCCGCGACAGAACGATTCGGTCCGGACGGACGCGACCGGCGCCGGCGGCACCGCGCAATGATCGCCTTGCCGGTGCACATTCGCGGCGGATTGGGCTCGCCCGATCCTTTCGAGGACCACGGTACGACAATTGACGCTTCGCGTGACGGTCTTCTGGTTGCGACCAATCGTCGTGGATATTGGGACGGAGAGCTCCTCGAGGTCACGTTTGCCTCCGTCGACAAACCGATGCCGTGGCCCGAATTCCAGCGAGCGCGTGTTGTGCGCACGGTTCTCATGCCGAACCAGCTTTCCTACGCTGTGGGGCTTGAATATCAAAGAACAGAATTAGCAAACGCGGAGAACAAGCTTGTTTCGAGCAGTGTGTCCGCGGCTGTCCACGTGCTGGTCGTCGGGTCCGATCAACTGGCGGCGAGTGTCACGCGCGAGCTTTTTGAGCGAGATGGCTATGAAGTCGTGTTTTTCTCGAATGGAAAGAAGGCGCTCGAATTGCTTCTCACTGAGATGCCCGACGTACTGCTAGTCGAAGTCGAAGAAGGCGAGGTCAACGGCCTAGAGTTGTGCTCGATCGTGAAGAACAGCATCCGGCACCAGCATATCCCCGTAATTCTTCTTACACGTTCGGCGCAGTCGGCCGATTATTTCGCATGCCACAAGGCGGGCGCAGTGATTTGCATGGCGATGCCCTGTCAGCCTGGAAAATTGCAGCAAGTCGTGAAATTGGCGATGGCTCCGTCGTCCTCGCGGCCAAGTTCCCGCGCAAAACGAGATACGACCGGTCCCTTAGGCACGCCAAAACACTAGGCTGCAGAATGCCCTCCGTCGAATCGGAAAGAGGACTTACAGCCATCGGATCAATTATTGGGGGAATCAAAACTCCCTCATGAAATGGAAAAATTGTTGAATCGTAAACTACAACTCGCGTTGGGGTCTGCCGTTTTGAGCTCGCTGGTCGTGGGCGTGATTTCCTATCACGCAACGATCGGCGCGGAGGAGAGCGCCCGCCGGGTCCTGCACGCCGAAACTTATCTAACGCTTGGAACCTTTATCGGTTTGCTTATTACCGCTCTTGTAGCTTGGAGCGCCCTGCGCAACAGCTCCACACGCGGTCTTGCAGAACAAGCGCTCCGAGAGTGTGAAGAGCGCAATCGTCTGGTCCTCGACGGAATCCAGAGCTACGCGATCTTCATGATCGATCCGCGAGGGCAGATTCTCAATTGGAATGCCGGTGCTGAGCGAATCAAAGGATACAAAACTGAAGAAATCATCGGTCGTAACTTCTCTTGCTTCTTTCCGCCGGAAGATATCGAGCGGGGCAGGCCGGAGGAAATACTCCGATTGACCGCCGAAAACGGCCGGCACGAAGAGCAAGGGATGCGAGTGCGAAAAGACGGTTCTAGATTTCTAGCGAGTCTCACGTTTACAGCGTTGCGCGATCCGGCCGGAAAGCTTCGTGGTTTTTCTGAGTTCAGCCACGATCTCAGTGAAAGCAAGGAGTCAGGAGCGAAGTACAGGGGGCTGTTGGAGGCCGCTCCCGATGGGATGGTGGTGGTGAACCAAGGCGGAGAGATTGTCCTGTTAAATCTGCAGGCGGAAAAACAGTTTGGGTATCGCCGTGATGAACTCGTCGGTCAGAAGGTGAAGAACATCATTCCGGAAGGATTTGCCGAGCGGCTGATTGCGGACGATCTTCGCTCCGCGGCAGATGCGCTGGCCCAGCAGATCGGCACAGGGCTTGAGCTCATCGGGCGGCGCAAGGATGGAAGCGACTTTCCAATCGAGATCATGCTCAGTCCACTCGAGAGTGCCGAGGGAATCCTGGTGACGGCCGCGATCCGCGACATCAGCGTGCGCAAGGACGCGGAAAACCATCTGGTGCAGATGGAGAGCAGATACCGCGGGCTATTGGAAGCGGCTCCTGATGGGATGGTGGTGGTGAACCAAGGCGGAGAGATTGTCCTGTTAAATCTGCAGGCGGAAAAACAGTTTGGGTATCGCCGTGATGAACTCGTCGGTCAGAAGGTGAAGAACATCATTCCGGAAGGATTTGCCGAGCGGCTGATTGCGGACGATCTTCGCTCCGCGGCAGATGCGCTGGCCCAGCAGATCGGCACAGGGCTTGAGCTCATCGGGCGGCGCAAGGATGGAAGCGACTTTCCAATCGAGATCATGCTCAGTCCACTCGAGAGTGCCGAGGGAATCCTGGTGACGGCCGCGATCCGCGACATCAGCGTGCGCAAGAAAGCCGAAGCACAAGTTCAAGAATTAAACCGATCGAATGAGGAGTTGGGGCAATTTGCCTACGTCGCGTCCCATGATTTGCAGGAGCCCCTACGGATGGTAGCGAGTTACACCCAGCTTCTATCCAGACGATACAAGGGAAAGCTGGATGCCGATGCTGATGAGTATATTGCGTTTGCGGTCGACGGTGCCAACCGCATGCAACGCCTAATCCAGGATCTTCTGGTCTATTCGCGCGTCGCGACAAAAGGAAACGACCTTCGCCATACTTCCAGCGAAGAGGCGCTACAGCGGGCACTGCTGAATCTAAGCGGCGCAATCGAGGATAGCGGTGCGCTGGTGACGCACGATCTCATGCCCACCGTCCTCGCGGACCAGATGCAACTGGTTCAGTTATTTCAAAACCTCGTCGGCAATGCCATCAAATACCAGAATCCCGGGATCCCTCGGATACACATCTCCGCCGCCAGGAATGGCGCGAAGAAATGGATATTTTCGGTGAAAGACAACGGATTGGGGATTGAGCCGCAGTACTTCGACAAGATTTTTGGCATGTTCCAGCGGCTGCACAAACGCGAAGAATTCACCGGTACCGGCATCGGATTGGCCATCTGCAAAAAGATTGTCGAGCGCCATGGCGGAAGCATTTCGGTTGAGTCCCAGCTTGGGCTAGGTTCTACATTTCGCTTCGCCTTGGCAGGAGGTGAGGGCAAATCATGAAAGTCCACAAAGTAGATAGTATGTCGATTGAGGTCCTTTTGGTCGAAGACAGCCCAGGGGATGTCCGGCTCACGAAGGAAGCCTTCCGTGAAACGAATATGGACATCCGTTTGCATGTGGCTTCCGACGGCCTGGAGGCCATGGCCTTTCTGAGGCAAAAGGGGGATCACGTCAATGCCCCTCGCCCAGATCTCATCTTGCTTGATTTAAACCTTCCCAAAATGGATGGCCGCCAAGTGCTGGCTCAAATTAAGGAGGACGCCAGCTTGAAGACGATTCCGACCGTCATCCTGACGACTTCCGAGTCTGAAGCAGACATTGTAAAAAGCTATCAACTCCAGGCGAACTGTTACCTCAGCAAGCCCGTGCAATTGGATGCATTTGAGAACATCGTGAAAAGCATCAATGATTTCTGGCTGACAAAGGTCAAATTGCCGCACAAGAGGTAACGCGAATGAGCAAGAAACCGATCAAAGTGCTTCTGCTGGTCGAAGATAATCCCGGAGACGCCCGCTTACTCCGCGAGATGTTCAACGAACAGGGCGCTCACAATACTGAATTGATTCACGTGGGGTCCGTTGGTGACGCCGAGCGGTATCTCGCGAAGTGCGCGGTTGACATTATCGTGTTGGATCTAGGGTTGCCAGATGCTGAAGGAATGGGAGCGGTGCGGCGAACGCATACAGCCGCGCCTCGGGTCCCTTTGGTAGTGTTGACAGGCCTGGACGACGAATCGGTGGCTGCGCAAGCCCTGCAGGAAGGAGCGCAAGACTACTTGATTAAGGGCGAAATCGACGCTCGCGGTTTACTTCGGTCCCTGCGCTATGCCGTCGAACGCAAGATTGCGGAAGAGGCGTTGTTCTTGGAAACCGAACGTGCTCAGGTCACACTCAACTCCATCGGCGACGCCGTTGTTTGCACAGATATCTCGGGAAATATCAGCTTTCTCAATCTTGTTGCAGAAAGAATGACGGGCTGGCCGTCGCAAGAAGCGGCAGGGCGTCCGATGGCCGAAGTGTTCCGAATCCTGGATGCCACAAGTCTCGAAACCACTCCAAATCCGATGGAGATGGCAGCTGGACAAGATCGGACTGTGCACCTACCGTCAAACTGTATCCTCATCCGACGTGGCGGATATGAAATTGCGATCGAAGGCAGCGTCTCCCCGATCCACGATCGGGAAGGGCAGGTTATCGGAGCGGTCAACGTCTTCAACGACGTCAGCGCGGCCCGGGCGATGGCGCTGCAAATGGCCCATTCGGCTCAGCACGATTATCTGACCGGTTTGCCCAATCGAATGCTTGTGAATGACCGGGTTAAACAGGCGATCGTCTTAGCTTCGCGTCATATGAAAAAGGTCGCGGTCCTCTTTCTGGATCTGGACGGCTTCAAACACATCAATGATTCCCTCGGACACCAGACCGGAGACAAGCTCCTTCAATCGATCGCGAAGCGCTTGGTGGATTGCGTGCGCTTCTCGGACACAGTAAGCCGGCAGGGAGGCGATGAGTTTGTCGTGTTGCTTTCGGAAATGGAACACTCGGAAGATGCTGCCATTACAGCAAGAAGAATGCTGCAGGCTGTGGCGGAAGCGCACTCCATTGACCAGCACGATCTTCACGTGACTACAAGTATTGGTGTGAGCGTCTATCCCGATGACGGCCCGGATGCTGAGACGCTCGTAAAGAACGCGGACACGGCGATGTATCAGGCTAAGGAGAATGGTCGTCAGAACTATCAGTTTTTCAAGCCGGCCATGAACGTCCGGGCAGTGCAGCGGCAATCTATCGAGGAAAGCCTTCGGCGCGCCCTGGAACGGCAGGAATTCATGTTGCACTACCAACCGAAGGTCGATCTGAAAACAGGAGAAATCACTGGCGCGGAAGCATTATTGCGCTGGACGCACCCCACGCGAGGGATGATTTCTCCGGCGGAGTTTATTCCCGTCGCCGAGGACTGCGGTCTGATTCTGCCGATCAGCAAATGGGTACTTCGTGAAGCGTGCAAGCAAGCCCGGGCCTGGGTGGACGCTCACCTGCCTCCGGTGACCATGGCAGTAAACGTCTCTGCGATGGACTTCCGGGATGATAACTTTCTTGAGAGAGTCTTCTCAATTCTCCGGGAGACTGGTCTGGATTCCAGATTTCTTGAGCTTGAGCTGACAGAAGGCGTTCTCATGAAACGAGCTGAGTCCGCTGCCTCTGTTCTCCAAACGCTGAGAGCCAAAGGGGTGCAGGTTGCAGTCGATGACTTCGGTACAGGTTACTCTAGCCTAAGCTATCTGAGAAAGTTTCCGATCAATGCACTGAAGATTGATCAGTCGTTTGTCCATCAGATTACCACTACCCCCGACGATACTGCGATCGTGACTGCCGTGATTAGTATGGGCCGAAGCCTCAAGCTGCGGGTCGTTGCCGAAGGCGTGGAAACTCAAGAAGAGTTGGCATTTCTTCAGGCTCTTCAATGTGACGAGGCGCAGGGATTTTTTTTCAGCCGGCCAGTAGGCGCCCGAGAGTTCGCCGGGCTGCTCAAGTCCGGTATTTCCAACGCAGCAGTCTTAGTTCACGGATAAGTATTTTGTAGCTGAATTAGCTGAGTTATTCGCTTATGTAATGGTTCCGCGAAGATCTGGCGTCGACGAGTTTAAGTCAACTCGCGGATCTAAAGGTTAACAATGAAAGTCCTTAGCAAGAAAGATTATAGTCAAGTTCCTGCTGATCCTGTGGAAAAGCGCAGGTGTCCCCGTTATCCGTTCTCATCTGCTGTCGAAGCGACTGATATTCGAGGCAACACCCGAATAACCGGCCGCATATCCGATATTTCCGGGAGCGGTTGCTACATGGATACGATCAGTCCGTTTATCGCGGCGACTACCGTAACTCTGACTATCACGAGGGGCAACGAATCATTCAAGACTCATGCGAAAGTTGTTTATTCACAGAGTGGAATGGGCATGGGCCTGTTGTTCACAACTGCTGAGGCCGAAGAGCTCCGTATGCTCGGAATGTGGCTTGGCGAACTTTCCGGAGGGGAACAGGATCAGAAAACTGCGCCAAACGGCCAATTGCAATCAGACACTCCCAAGAGCACTGGTTACGAACTGCGAGATATTTTAGAAGAATTGATTATTTTACTTAGACGTAAAAATGTCTTGATTGATTCCGAGGCCGAGGCCTTATTGCGAAAACTATCAAAGTGGCAGAACGAACCGAAAGCGTTCCTATGAAACACGCTGATTTCACGGAATCCAATTCATCGTATTGAGACAGAAAGGGGTGGCACAAGTTTCAGGTCGATGCACTCAGGATCGCCGCGCCTAATGTTATGAGCACTCCATCCGATAATTTACTTCTCATTGAGGACAATCCCGCCGATGAGAAGCTGGTTCGTGAAGCACTAATGGATACACGATTCGGCCCATTTCAGATGGAATGGGCACAAACTCTTTCCGACGGCATTGAACGCCTTAGCAAAGGCGGAATAGATGCTGTCATGGCAGATCTGTTCCTACCTGATAGCCGGGGAATCGAAACCCTTGATAGGCTTTTGCCACTGGCATCCCGCGTTCCAATCTTGGTTCTTAGTGGCCTCGGTGACCAAGACATCGCTTCTCAGACGATACAGCGCGGAGCCCAGGATTATCTTCCGAAAGATCACATTGATAGCTACACGTTGTCACGTGCTCTTCGGAGCATGATCGACCGCAAGCGAGCGGAAGACGTCTTGTTCATCGAAAAGGAACGCGCCCAAGTCACGCTCAACTCGATTGGCGATGCAGTTCTCTGCACAGATAACTCGAGTAACGTAACGTATCTAAATGTAGTCGCGGAAAAAATGACGGGATGGTCTCGCGATGAAGCTTCTGGCCGCCCGGTTACCGAGGTATTTAAGATCATCGACGGGGCTACACGACAACACCTTCGGAATCCTCTCGGCATGGCTGTTGCGCAAAACAGAACCGTGGGTTTGACTGCGAATTGTATTCTCATTCGGCGAGATGGGCACGAATCGGCCATCGAGGATTCTGCCGCTCCGATTCACGATCGAGATGGTCGCTGCACGGGTGCTGTAATCGTATTTCACGATGTGAGCGCGGCACGATCCATGTCATTGCAAATGACTCACTCGGCGGAGCACGACTTCCTGACCGATTTGCCCAACCGAATGCTTTTGAACGACAGGATTAACCGCGCGATTGCGCTAGCTTCGCGTCATACGAAAAAGGTCGCGGTGCTGTTCCTGGACTTAGATGGATTCAAGCATACAAACGATTCGCTGGGCCATCCGATCGGGGACAAACTTCTCCAATCCATCGCAAAACGCCTCGCGGAATGCGTTCGGGGCTCGGATACGGTCAGCAGACAGGGCGGCGATGAATTCGTCGTGCTGCTTTCCGAAGTGGAAACTCCGGAAGATGCTGCCATTACGGCGCGGAGAATGCTAAGGGGCGTGGCGGAGCCTCATCCCATTGACGAACACGATCTTCACGTCACTGCAACTGTCGGCGTGAGCATATATCCTGACGACGGCCGAGACGCGGAGACACTAATCAAGAACGCGGACACGGCGATGTACCATGCAAAGGAAAATGGGCGTCAGAATTATCAATTCTTTGAGCCAGCCATGAATGTCCGGGCCGTCGAGAGGCAATCTATCGAGGAAAGCTTGCGGCGCGTCCTAGAACGGCAAGAACTCGCGCTGCACTACCAACCGATCGTCAGTCTAAAGACAGGTCAGATTTGCGGCGGGGAAGCATTGTTGCGCTGGACGCATCCCGTTCGAGGGCCAGTCTCTCCCGCACAGTTCATTCCTGTCGCGGAGGACTGCGGCCTCATTCTGCCGATCGGCAAATGGGTTCTTCATGAAGCGTGCAGGCAATCCCGCGCTTGGTCGGATGCAGGCCTACCACTTGCGAGGATAGCGGTGAATATCTCGGCGATAGAGTTCCGGGACCTTCATTTTCTTAAAGGTGTGCTCGCAACCCTTAAGGACACGCATTTGGATCCGAAATCTCTCGAGCTCGAGCTGACCGAAAGTGTTCTGATGAAGCGTCCCGAATCTACGGAATCCATCCTCAAGACACTGAGAGCGACAGGGGTGCGGGTAGCTGTTGATGACTTCGGTACTGGGTACTCCAGCTTGAGCTATCTCAAAAGGTTTCCGATAGATGCGCTCAAGATCGACCAATCGTTCGTCCGTCAGATCACCACCACCCCCGATGATACGGCAATTGTGACCGCCGTGATCAGCATGGGTCGAAGTCTTCAGCTGAGGGTCATTGCCGAGGGCGTGGAAACTCAAGCCGAGCTGGCGTTTCTTCAGGCCCATCAATGTGACGAAGCGCAGGGCTATTATTTCGGTCGACCGATGCCTCCCGACCAATTCGCAAAGCTGCTCCGAGCCGGTATATCAGAACCAGTCCTCCATTGACGGTGATGGGACCTCGATTTATTGATGCGGACGGAGGAGTTAGTTTCCGGCGATTTTACCGTGACTGGCTTTCTTGAACCAAATCTAGGCGAGTTTTCGGCTGTTTGTAACCCAACGAGATCGCGGTAGGCGTCGCCTTCCGGCGATGAATGGATTAGACATGACTTTGTTCACACATTTTGCAAAACGCGACGCAGCTTCAGTCCGAGCGGATCTTCACGTCGCGGAAAGGCGGCAATGGTGGCTCTCCTTCTCCGGAGTCGTCGTTACGCTGCTCCTCACGGTCGGCATCGTTTCTTTTTCTCTCTCTGTTTACGCTCTCCAATTTAATTTTTTGGACACGTCGAGCGTCCACCTGGCGACACGCGCTCTGGTCGCGATGGTTCTGCTCTTCGTCGTCTACGTGATTTATCAACAGCTTCAAATTCATCGCTTTCGAATGCGGCTTGTTGAGCGCGAAGAGCTCTTTCGCCTCATCACGGAAAATGCAGGGGATATGATTGCGGTCGTTACCGCTGACGGCAAGCTCCTCTACAACAGCCCATCCTACGAAAAGGCGCTCGGATATTCTGCACAGGAACTTCGCGAAACGTCCGCTTACGCGCAGATTCATCCCGAAGACCAGCTAAAAGTGATTAAGGCGGCCGAACTGGCGGGGTCGAGCGGCGTCGGAAGTCGCGTCGAATACCGAATCCGTCACAAAAGCGGGGAGTGGCGAGTCCTCGAATCCACATTAAGTGCCGTCTGCAATCCGGATGGAAAAGTGGAGAAGCTAGTTCTCGTGAATCGCGACATTAGCGAGCGTAGGCAGCTCGAACAGCAACTCGTTCTTTCAAACAAGCTCGAAGCGATTGGCAAACTATCCGGTGGAGTCGCGCACGATTTCAATAATCTCCTCGGGGTCATCATCGGCTACGCGGAAGCTCTCCAGCAAGATGTTGCCGGTGACGAATCGTATCGCGAAGCGATCGACGAAATTCTGAAGGCGGGCCATCGTGCTGCCGCTCTCACCCAGCAACTCCTGGCCTTCAGCCGCAAGCAGGTGCTCGAGCCCAAAATCATCGATCTCAATGCCGTCGTCGCGGATGTCGAGAAAATGCTCCGCCGCGTCATCGGCGAAGATATCGAGCTGAAAATTACGTCCGGTGCCGATCTCGGCGCCGTGAAGGCCGATCGCGGCCAAATCGATCAAGTCATCATGAATCTCGCGGTCAATGCACGCGATGCCATGCCTCGTGGCGGTCTACTGCGAATCGAAACGGCAAATGTCGAGTTGCGCGAGGAAGATCGCCTGAATAGACGGTACGTGGTTCCGGGTCAGTACGTCATGTTGACGGTCGCCGACGCCGGCACTGGCATGGACGCTGAAGTGCAATCGCACATTTTCGAGCCGTTTTTTACGACCAAGGAAATAGGTAAGGGCACCGGCCTGGGCCTCGCCACCGTTTACGGCGTCATCAAGCAAAGCGGCGGCTACATATTTGTCGAGAGCGAGCCAGGACGAGGCGCGCAATTCAAAATTTTCCTGCCGCGTGTCGAAGGTACAGCCGTCGAGCTTGCACCAGCCGCGCCGAGCCAGAAATCCCACGGCCCGCGTACGATCTTGATTGCCGAAGACGAAGCCGCACTGCGGAAACTGACCCGTAACACACTGAAACACCTCGGCTACGCTGTTTTGGGAGCCTCGAACGGGACCGAGGCAATTGAGATCGCGAGTCGATGCAATTCACACATCGACCTGCTTCTGACGGACGTCGTGATGCCCGGCATGAGCGGGCGCGAACTGGCTCAGCGACTAGCTTCAACTCGGCCGGAGATGAAAATCTTGTACATGTCTGGCTATACCGATGGAGTGATTGCAGATCACGGCGTCCTGGAGAAGGGAATATCCATTCTTCGAAAGCCGTTCACACACGCCCAGTTGATACAAAGCCTCGACGGGATTTTCGAAGAACGTTCACATGCTGTCACACGAGAGGAGAGGCATGTCTATGCTGAAAACCAAACAAAGCACAGCTAATCCAAAATCGCACTCAAATGCTGGTCAACTGCCGCGACTTCTTGTGATTGACGATGACCAAGCCGTACGTAAATTGCTCCGCTTCCGCCTGAAGGACGCTTACGAAATTGCTGATACCGGCTCACCAGAGGATGCGCTCGCACTGGCGCTCCAAGACAGACCCGATGCGATCCTTCTCGATCTCTCCATGCCCGGCTATTCAGGTTTTGAAGTTTGTCAGACACTCGCATCTCTGAGCTTCACGCAAGGCATACCAATCATCATCGTGTCTGGAAAATCCAGCGAGCAAGATGAGGATTTCTGCAAAAGCCTCGGCGCAAAAGCGTTTTTTCAGAAGCCAGTTGATATTGACGGCCTTAAGAAAACATTGGCGCGGCTCATTGACGGGCAAGTTCGGGCTAAGCAGGTAGAGCCTCGCGTCCGCTTGCGAATTACTCTGACGCTTCGGGGCACGGATTCGAATGGCAGCGCGTTCGTGCTTCCTGTAACTACAGACAATGTGGGCGCGAATGACTTTCTCTCAGTTTGCAGTGTGCCGCTAAAGGAAGGCGCGATGGTCGCAGTGCATTTCACTCAAAATGGCAAAACGCTTATCGGGAAAGCTCGCGTGAGTCACGTGGAATCGGCCGGAACGTCCGCCCAGCGGTGCGACTTCCATTTTACCGAAAAGCCGAGCGAATGGATTTTGCGATGATGTTCGCCACCGAGGGCAGATAAAATCACCTTCGGCGACCGATGTAATCTTTCACGTTCGGATTTTTAAGGTGTTGGAGGACACTTCAAGTCGATGAGCACAGTGTAGTCCGAATGTGGAGTCGTCACAATCGTCCAGAGGGGGCTCATGCACCCGAGTAACATTATGGGATCAATTTACGCGATTGTGATCGCGCAGCGCAGCGGTGAGCCTACTAATCTGCATCGAGATGTGAGGAAAAACGTTCCGGCTCGATAATGAATCGCGAGATTTGCCGTGAAAATTATCCGCCAAGACGGGCAGAGCGATTGTGCGCAAGCAGGTCATCCATTTTCCAGGAAGTCCGATTTATTCCATAGGCGGACGAGGGAGCATGGAGCACGGAGAACTAGAACTGCCTGTCTTGTTCATCAACTTCGAAGGTTGAGACTCCGCGCTTGACCGCAGGCTAGCAAACATCAATCCAGCTCCTCGACTCTATTGAACCAGTGAGGTCAACGTCAGCCCCTTCCTGCCGGAGGGCTGACTTTTTTAGGCTAGCAAATACTTGATCTTCGTTTCGAGCAGAGCCGAATCGTTGTTCCAGCCACTGTAGACTTCCCATGAAACTCGCCCGATCTTCCGGTGATGCCTATCACACCAAGCATGGAGTGCATTGTGCGCATCGGTTAATCGATCGTAAGGACCGATATGAACTGTCCTTGCGACCTCGCCAGCCGGCGTCTCGATGCACCGAACGTCACCCTCCCGTTCGAACGGGCGCGCCACTTGGACGCCGAAGTCGATGTTCATTGGCTCATTCCGGCGTTCTGCGTGGTGATAGAGGAACAGGTTATGTCCCGGGCGCAATTCGCTATGCGTTTTCAAGAACGCCCACACCTGATCGAGCGCTGGTTTCCATGCTCGGGCGATATCTCCGATAGGCACTGTAGCCCGGACCGCTGCCACGAACTCTGTCTGTGCAGCTTCCACCACAACGTCGTATTTCATTGGCATGGTCCTTTTACACAGGAAGCGCAAGGATTAGGGATCGCATGATTAGTGGCAACAGATGCCTCACAGCATAATCCCCCATCTTATCCATTCGGAGTCTCCTCACGCTGAGTCGCGTCGGATGGCACCTCATTCTTGAGCGAGATGATCAGGCATATTCCGGGCGGATCGAGATTCGCAACGCTGACTGAAGCAGCGAATAATGAAAGAATGCGCGAGGCCACGGCTGGGCCCAACCCCAAATCACCGCCGGGCGTGCTTGCTTCACTGATCGCGAAGAGATCGAAAAACTTCTTAAGTGTAGGGCTGGGAATTGTCCTGCCATGACTCTCGATGATAACCCTTGAAAAATCAGGCATAACTTCAAGTGACAGGCGGACAGTCTCGCCGTCAGTGGAAAATTTAACGGCGGTCTCAATGAGAGCGTGAAATGCTTTTACTAGCAAGTCCGCGTCTCCCAGGACTAAATTACAATCGGCCGATGGCGGAGCGAGTGTTACTCGACGAGATGCAGCGAAATCAGAGGTTTTCTCAATCGCGCGAGTCAGCGCCACCTGCAACGACACCGCTGCAGTTTTCAGGTGCTCACTCCTGACGTCGATTTGAGTGAGGAGCAACGCGTCGTCCAGTATTGAAATAATTCTGCGGCGCGATAATTCAAACATCTCCTGGAGTTCGTCGTTCTCTGGAGAGGAAGGTACGCCATCCAAGATAAGCTCGCTGATACCGAGAAGGCCGTTGAGCGGTGTGCGGAATTCGTGCGAGATGAGATTCAGGAACTCGTTCTTTGACCGGTCGAGAATCATTAGCCGCTCATTCGCTGCTTCCAACTGTTTGTGGCTCTCATGCAGCGCCTGTTCGGTGTCTTTGAGTTCCGTAATATCAAAACCGACGCCGTGAATCGCATAGGGCCGTCCGTCCTCGCCGCGGAGCATTTTGGCTTCGCATTGAAACCAAACCACCCTGCCATCGCGCGCGGTCACGCGATACGCGGACTTTAGAGGAGTGCCTGAAACAAACATTTCAGCGGCTTCCGCGCTCCACCTCGCTTTGTCGTCTGGATGTACGTGCTGATACCAACGAATGGGATCTCGAAGCCATTCGTCTTGCGAGAATCCCAGGGATGCCTCGATCTGCGGACTCACGTAAGCGTCGCCGATGCCTTTATCGAGGGAAGCCATGAAAACAACGGCTGGGAGTTGCTCGACGAGCGACCTGTATCGCATTTCCTCAGTGAAGGAGTTAAACGATTCGGATTGAACGGTGAAGGACTGAGGGTTAAGTGGGTCGTTGTGCGAGAACACGTCAGCTAGCGCTTTGAGGGTAGCCTCGGCGCTCGCCAGATCGACAGTTGATTGATCGGATTGCGCCGCCGAGATAAGTTCTTGCGGCAACTCAAGTATTGTTGGACTTTCACTGATCTTTGTTTTTCGGGGCGACGACGAATGGCTTCTGCCTGAGCGGAGAGTTTGTCAAATCAGAAGGGGAGAACGCTATTACAGCGCTCTGTCAGACTCCTAAGGGTACTCTATGGGGAAACGAAATTGGGAACCGTCGGATTGTGTACATGTGTCTAGATGAATATCCGAGGCAACGGGGGCGTTGTCTCGTGCTCTTGGAATCAAACGTCTGTAGGTCTGATAAGCACTAGGTTTTTGGACAACTGAGATCGCTGATTGAGGGGAGCTTGCCTAGTGGCCCTTGCACGAATTTACTGCGCGGTTGCTGCTAACCGAGTCCCAACGAATCGAGCACTGTATCTTGGGGATGAATTCGCGCGCTTAAAATTCTGGGCTCATACCTCCGACGGTTTCATCAAAAGCTAGCTTGTCTCGTGGCCTTTAAGGGTCAACCAAAAACGCGGAGTACCATTGCCGACGTCCATCCTATATTAAATCCTAGATGTCCGACGTGAGCGCCACTAGTAAGTGCGAATACAAATTCGGGAATGGAAAAGTGTGCGCGAGACCTGCCAGCGGTAGTTTCGGGTCACCGTCGAATCTGCATTATTTCTGCGACGAACACCTACTCGATCTCGCGGTGCAAGTGATGGGAAGAAAGGCCACGGAATCACCCAAGCCCAAGTCATGACCTAGGCATGGAAGTAATAGACGGACTATGGGGAGTTGTAACTTGTCGTCTGCGAATTCGAGTCCAAAAATGGGCATCGCAAATCAGGCGTAGTTCCCAACCCGTTCTCGCCTGATGCCATCACGATGGCCCCGGCGAAGGGACGTGTCGGGGCTTTCGTGTCTCTCGTCCCCTAATCCCGTAGTCAGCCGATGGCCAAAGCTGACCCCGACGTTATCGCGCTCCTGCGGGGAAATGTTAGATGGTGGAAAAAAGCAGCGGACACGACTGAAGCCGTAGCCTTCGCCCTTCCGCCGCGTGAAAGGGAAACACAACTACTCTTGTCCACCGCCTACCGCGAACGTACCAAGCTGAGCGATAAGATGATCAAAGAACTTCGCGACGAAAATGCACTCGCCAATTGAGCCTGACCTGCGTCATATCCCGCTTCAATCCAGCGCCAAAAGTCCAACCGAAACCGCAGGTACGTTTGCCTTTCAGCTTGCTGCTCACGCTTCCCGCTCGGCCAGTACAGAAAACACCCTATCCCCAACGTTTAACGTTTGTGTTAGGAGATGGGTTGGCCTAGGTCAGTTCGTCCTCGCCAAAGCAGAGGGCGATGCCTAGCTCGATTCTCGTAGCTGATGACAACCCGGCGATTCGCAAAACGCTCTGTCGAATTTTCGAGCTCGAAGAAGACTACGAAATCTGTGCGGAAGCGGCCAATGGCGTAGAAGCAATTGTGCTTGCATTAAAGCATCGCCCGGAACTTATTATCCTCGATTTGTCCATGCCGGTCATGAACGGCCTGGACACGGCCAGAGAATTGAAGAGATTAATGCCTGCGGTGCCGATCATCCTGTTTACTCAGCACGCGAGCTATACCAGTAGATGGCTTGACGTAGATCGGGTTGTTGACCGGATCGTATCAAAGTCCAATCCCGTTGATCTTATGGGACACGTCAGATCGCTACTCCCGCCACCCGACGCCGTGAGTCCGAGATAGACATTGTTTGCTTTCAAATGAGCGTCTGATGGGTCCTGGCCCCCATCCAATCCTCATAACGGCATAAATGCAAAAGCGATGAGGAATTCCGAAGTCTCTTTAGTAACGCCTGTTCTGAAGTGTGTCCACCCGTAAGGCCATCCATCGCAGTGTTCTTACTGCTTTTTCGATTCAGAAGAATCCCGACGTCCGCAGCCTGTAGTCGTGCTCCATCTCTTAGGAAATCGCCAAATGCGACCGCCTTCTTGATCTCAAAGCTAGAATCGGAACTCATGTTGAACTCTTTCATTCGTTGCCCCAGTGATTCAGTTGCGTGTACTACGGATTCCCGTAAGAAATGCGGAACCGAGGAACCCGATATTGTCGCGCCGGCCGTGGTAGTCATCCATTCAGACTTCTGACCGGCTTGTCGGACATATCCTTGCATGCTCATTTTTCTCAGGGCGAGCACGATACGCCTCTACGTCTGTCGGGGCTTCTTTGGCAAAATCGTACATTAGTCCATCACGATTTCTTGCGGTCCCTGCTATTGTCTGATGGTGGCCGTTCCGGTCAATCCGGCCACCTCTAAAGAAGCGATGACGCACCATGTTTTGGACGAGCAGAAAAAAGATCAGTAGCAAGACGACTGCAAAGAGGAAGCTTCCAATCCCGAACCGGGGTGGTTCCCCTCCTTCGGGGCCGGTCGTTTTTGAGTCAGATGTCATAAGAGCGGCCTCGATCGCCGAAGCGGTCAGATTGAATTGCGCTTGCTTGAGTCCGTGTCAGTCTTTCGCGCGTAGACGCTCGATCTCCTGCGCTTGCTTTTCAGCGCGTTCCCGATATACCGCACTCAGGAGTAATTCTCTTTCCTTCTCCGGGGGCTGAAGAGTCTTGGCATGGCGTTCACAGAAATCTGCCGCGTCTTCCCACCATTTTTTGTTTTCTTCGAAAAACTCGATCAACATCTCTTTAGTAGACGGCTCCATCGGTCCACCTCCCGCGACCGCACCGATCCAATCGAACCGATTACTTCCGCGTCGCACTTATACACGGTGATGCCGAGACGCATCTTGGACTATCTTGAACGCGAGCGGACGGCACGCTTGCCCTTTGCAGTCAGTCGCAGAATTCGAGTATCGTCGAGGTAGGTACTGAGGATCGCGTAGTCTCTTCGGGCGGCGCAGCCGATTCCAGCGGAACCGGAATTCTTCGAGGCGACGAATTTTTGCCGCGCGGAAAGTTTCAAGCGCGCCTCATAGCGTAGTGGGTCAGTTTGTATCGCGGTTTATGCGGCTGATCCAGCCGCCCGTGCCTTCGAATTTCTTCCGCGAGGCTCGCAGTAACAGGTTTGAATGTCGGTAATGGGGTAGATGTTCTCGCAGTCGCACAGCTTGCAGCGAGCTACGAATGTGCGGGATACACTCTCATCAGATTCAATTCCATCTTGCAGACTCGCCACCTTGTCGGAGACGGGAATTGGCACTCGGCATCGAAGACAACGCACTCCAAAATAGCTCTTCTTTAGTTCAGCGATCATAAAACCTCACGAGGGCGACTTACGAGGAGGGGGGAGCATGGCACTCGGCCACGCCAAAGTCAGGCCAACGACAACTTTGCGGGAAGCGACGTTCCCGTGCGAGAGTGCGCCGCTCCCCGTTTGACGTGAGTACCTGCAAATTGGATACGAGCCATTGAAAATGGTGTCCAATCCGTTTAACTTGACAGAGGCGAAGAATAGGAGAAACTGCTAGAACGCCGAAATGGACGAAGGTCGCGCCGGCTTGCGCAGCTAGATTTCAAACCTTGTCGTGGCTATTCGTCGGCTATCGCAGACGCGATTGCAGCGGCGGAACATATTCTCAGGCGAATTGATTCCAAGTGGCCAAAGAAAGATCCCGATGATAGGGATTTTTGACCCGTTGACACGACCGTCAGTGGCGAAGCGATACTTAGTAAGTGCAGCCAGGGATTGGCACTCAGCGTGAGTAACAATCCCTCGGCCTTGTCCGCAGGGCGATATGCTTTAGGGGTATGGACACCTTCGGGCAATGGTCCCACCTTACTCCGTCCGAATGGTAAGTCAATCCGCAGAACTACGTCCGTATATCTACCTACAGCTGTCTCATTACTCATAAGAACTTGTACCAAAGTGGACTGACCGATGTCCGTTATCCAAATAGCTTTATGGGGAGATGTATCGCTGCGGCGGGCAATGTACTGGACAACCGCGGTCGGACTTGAGCTTCCCCGACACATCCACGTCAAACTAACTTGGGGCATCCGAATATGCGAATGAAACTTGGGGAAGTCTGGAAGTGTAGGAATCCTGAATGCGGCTGTGAGGTCATTGTGTCGCAAACGGGCGAGTTTGTGGGGTCTATGGAACCACTCTGTTGCTGTGACAGTCTTATGAAAAACACGAATATCCCGCCTTTGGGGAAAGAACTCACACCGGTCGCCAGCGATGTGCCGCCGCTCATGATGTTTAGGTCATTGCTACGCGGTCGGATAGAGCCAAACTAGCTCGTTATACAGCACCGAGACTAAAGCAGATGCAGAGTTGGATCTCATGATCGCGCATTACTTCCAGAGGGCGGGTAGCCTTGTAGCTAAAGTCTTTCTGGTTGCTGGGATTCTGTTGGTACATTATGGCCTGACGCATTCGACTGCAAAAAGCTCCTTAGCTATTTTCGCGGGAAGCATGATGGCAGTGGCCGGGATAACACTGCTTGGATCGCTGTGGGAGCCGTCGAAAAGTGCGAGAGCACTTCGCCGACACGGCTGGCGCTTGCGAGTTCCCTAGCTTTGGCGAGAAGCGAGATTAGTTTTTCTTGACTGCAGCAACGCCTCAAGGGTTTCTCATCAGTGGAACCGCGTCCTGAACGTGGCGCTTGAAAACGCTGAGGGGGGAAATGAACGCGCCCACTAGAGCGAAGTCTATTCGAGTCGAGGCGGCTCTATGGGGTGATGTGGTGTCACGGATGGCTGTCGATGGGTACTTTTAAGTAAGTGTTCCATATTAGACAGTAACTAAAATACGACCTACGCTACGCTGATTCATGGTATCCGCCGTTGGACACGTCTCTGCCAAGGCCCCTCGCGCCTCTCAAGAAGCCAATTTAAGCATCCCTGCTTTTGATATGAAATTGTTTCTGGCCTCGGCCGGTCGCGGGAGAAGGGTTAGCAAGTTTCAAAGAAAGAAAACTATCTTCACGCAGGGCGATCCCGCTGGGACCGTCATGTACATTCAGGAAGGCGCCGTGAAAGTCAGCGTGGTCAACGCAATGGGCAAAGAAGCTGTTGTCGCGCTACTGGGACCGGGCGACTTCTGTGGGGAGGGATGTTTAACGGGTTTACCTTTTCGGATGGCGACGGCGACTGCGATTTCACCGACTAGCCTACTCGTGATCAACAAGGCTGAGATGGTTCGCCTACTTCGTGACGAACATAAGCTTTCTGACCGCTTCATTACTTATCTTTTGACCAGAAATATCCGCGTCGAGGAGGACTTAATCGATCAACTCTTCAATTCCATTGAGAAACGTCTGGCACGGACCCTGTTGATGCTCGCGCGCTATGGCAAGCAAAAGCAGCCACGAAAGACCCTGCCAAAAATATCTCAGGAAACTCTGGCGGGAATGATCGGAGCCACGCGCTCACGGGTCAACGTATTCATGAACAAATTCAGGAAGCTCGGTTTTATTACGTACAAGGGTGAGATTCAGATCAACAATTCTCTCCTCAGTGTTGTACTGCACGAGTAACGAGCCAAGGGACTTTGCCTACCTTTCGCGTGGTTGGCAACTTTCGAACACGGCTATGTATTTTGGGATAAAACAAAGAAGACTCGCCCGGACGGACGAGCAAACGTTCGAAAATCGGGCCGTCGTACAACATTAGCGATCAGGAGGGCGGACGTGGAAGACCATTTCGAAGGAGATGGCGAACTTGAAAGATGGAACGATCCAGACGGCAAGCACCTCGCCCGCTATCAGTTCACGATCATTAGCGAGATCGTTGAAAAGCGCGGTTTCCCGCGAGTCGCGTCGAAACAACACGGCATCGGCAGAGTAAGTTCCTTGACCGGAGAGTCCTTCCCTGAAGGCGAATACCGGCTGTTTGCCGCCGACAAAATCCTGAAAGTGCTTACTTCAGGATTCGAGCATTGGGAAATTCTCGCGTCGTCATAGTGATCCGCGAGCCTTAGCGTTAAGCAAATTCTGTTTGTCTCGACCAGTAAGTTTCCAACGATGGCGCTTTCCATTCCGCGCGGCACACTCACAATTAGATAACGAGAGTCTCGCGCGGCGCGAAAAGATGCTGATCTAAGAAGTCTGTGCCTTTCTCCAAACGACGAGGAAGTCTAAAAAGTTGGTGTTGCACCCGTCAAACGACGATGGTAAACACTGACGCTATGATAATTGGTGATCGGCTTCGCTCACTTCGAGAATCAAAAAAACTTTCGCAGGGCGACATCGAGAAACGTACCGGACTGCTGCCTTGTTACATTTCGCGCGTTGAGAACGGTCACACCGTTCCGGCGGTCGAGACGCTGGAGAAACTGGCGCGTGCTATGGAAATTCCCCTCTATCAGATCTTCTACGATGGCGAGGAACCGCCCAAGCTGCCGAATCTTCCGAAAATGAAGACGAGGGACGATTTCGCCTCGGGCAGCAACAGTAAGGAAGCGCGTTTTCTTGGACGTTTCCGCCGGTTACTATCGAGGACCAAAGAACCGGACAGGCGCCTTCTGCTGCAAATGGCTCAGAAGATGGCGCGCCGCTAACATTCCGGGCAGCCCGCGACGTCATTCTCATCACTATCTAATTTTCACATTGAGCATGACGTTTTGATTTAATTTATCCGTAGGGCTGGTTGCCCACAATCCTTCTCGATTTTGACCCGTATTTCGTTTGAGAGGGCTCGGTTTAGATCGATAATCTCGCCTGCCCAGATACACATGTTTTTGGGCAGAGGTTGACTTCCCAGCCTGCGTTCTTCCTGACAAACCCGGTCAATCGAGGCTGCACAGCTTGGGAGATTAGCCACCCACGCTCCCAAGTCTGAAGCTCGGCGTGCCTCAACGATGAAACGACAAGAGGCCGCGAAGCGGGCATGGCGACCGGCTGACCTACCGGAGTGGTTGAACGAAACGTTCTATCGAGAAAAGATTCAACCTCGACTTTGGGCGATCAAGGTACCGATCATAGCGACAGATCTCGTCGTCTCTAAACCTTACGCCACCGATATTCGCAAGGGACGGCGCATCCCCCATCCACGACATTGGTTGACACTTTCGCGGCTAGTCGGCATCTCGACAAATTAGTGCGATTTTGACTGGAATTTGGCGAATTTCACTCAATCTCACCGAACGGGCAAGTTGACGGACGGGATTTCCATTTGAGCGTGGTCTCCATCAGGGCGCCTTTTCCGTCAATTTAGACGACCTTATCGCGGTCATTTCGCATTAAGTTCATGCGGTGACGCCTTGAGTCAATGCGTGGCAGTGGGATGGCATTCGGTGAACTGTAAAACAATCCAGATTTTCGCTTTATCAATGCCGGCAAGGTTAGTGGTGAATGCCGTGAAGATTGGGCAGTACTGCGGGATATCAAAGCCGCTAAATTCTGCGACACTTATTCTTGGCCCCTGTCGAAATTCACTTTTTTTGTGCCAAGTGGACAATATCTGGCAGCTCTCCCATATCGAAGAAGCTGAGCATCCGTCATTTTTCGCAGGCGAGCGCGGAATGCTTCCACGTCTAGTGGGGCGTCTGTAGCGAAGGTATACACGACCAGAAATCAGGATTTCTTTTCCGCCCGGATCTTAGCCCACCTTGCTTTTTGAGCGGCGGCGATTTTGCGGCGCCCTGCCGCAGACATCTTTTTGCGACGTTTCTTCGGGCCGGCTGATGCTCCGCCAAGCGCCCGAAGAATCTTCCCAAAGTTCTTGAGCTTTTCTCGATGTCTTTTCGAACGCCTATTAGCTTCGCTTCTTCTTTCCGAATCTTGTTGATGGTCGAACTGGGGTTAAAGGTCATGCGGCGAAGGCTATAACAGAGTTAAACGAAGCGGCAAGCGCTTTATACTTAGAGCGAGTATTTCACTTTGCCGCGACAGGCGATCTCCGTTGTTCTGTACTCCCGTCGCTATTTTTTTCCGTACACTAAAACGACAAACGATCCCGGCAACGCATGCGCTTTGGGGTGCGGATTCTCCTCCGTTGCGATAGGCGGCGGTCCGAAATCGGCGGTGACGAGAAACACATGATGCTTTTCGCGGTCGATAGCCATCGTTCTCGCGCCGCGCTTCGTTTGGATGTTTTCGACCACGCTGAATTTATCCCGCAAATCTTCGTGCACGACCGTCAGCGTGCCGCTCTGCCCGTTCGATGCGAACGCGTCACCCGTACCTTGATCGAAGGCGCACGCGTCCACCCCTTCCCCGATCGCCGGGGTCGCGATCACCTTTCCGGTGTCCCCATCCACGACGGCCATCATTTTGTTGTCGCAGCCTACGAACAGCCGGCCGTTCACCCGGTCCATCGCCAGGCCCGATGGTGATTCACATGGCGCGAGCGGCCACGTCGCCGTCACTTCCAGTCTATCGGCGTCGATCTTCACGATCTCGCTCTTATCCTGGATGTTCACAAAAATATGTTCTCGGCCGCCCGTCACGGCGAATTCCGGCCTGCCTGGCAATTCGATTGTAGCCAGCACCTTGCTCGATCTGGCATCAATTACGGTCGCACTGTTGCTACCCGCGTTCATCGCGAAGACTCGGCGAGTCGCGGGGTCGAACACGATCGCGTCCGGATTCATTCCTGTCGACGCTGTTCCGATTGTCTTCAACGTTTTCATGTCAAAAATCTTGACCTCGTTGCTGCGACCGTCGGAAATAAATCCGCGCCCAAGTGAAATCGCTAGCGCAATTCCGTGAACGCCCAGCGTATTCGGGATTTCGGCGACAACTTGTTCCGTGTCCACGTTCAACACGACGACTTTCGTCGAGCGCGAAATGAAAAGCAGCCGCGTATCTGAATCGGACGTGATGTTGTCCCAGCCGCCCTCGCCGCCAAGTTTAATCGTCTTCATCAGCGAGTATCCCGACGCGCTCGGCGCCTGCGAATGCCCCACCGCTCCGCCGATTCGGCCCTAGTGCGTTGCGTTACCGCGCAAAGCAACAAACATTCCAATCAGTGCGACAATCGCGATTGCCCATAACCAACTCATACGGAATATCAATTTTGCTGCTCCATTGCTCCACCTACCCGATATCTGTTTGAATGTGACCGAGAATCAATGTGTTCGTGTAACGTGCCCACTTCGACCGCATCCGAAAGTACTGTTCCGACTCGCGTTGTGAAATGGAAGTGAGAACCTTGACCCACCGCACTCTCAACCCATATTTTCCCGCCCATCATCTCTACCAGACGCGTTGAAATAGTCAGTCCCAGGCCCGTCCCGCCGTATTTGCGCGTGGTCGACCCGTCGGCTTGGGAGAATGAATTAAAAATCATTTTCTGGTTCTCTGGGGCGATCCCGATTTCCGTATCCGAGACTTCGAAATGCAAAATGTGGTCTTGGCCGGCCTGGCCTTCGGAACTAACCTTGAGAACCACTTCACCCTGGTCTGTGAATTTGATGGCGTTACCCACGAGGTTGATGACGATTTGGCGAAGTCGGCCGGAATCCGCCCGGACACTTTCTGGAACCTCGGGAGCTACCTCACAAACAATCTCAAGGCCCTTTTCGTGCGCCCGGAGTGCCAGAGTCTTCATCGTGGTTTCGATGAAATCGTAGACGTTGAAATCAACTGCCTCGATGTCAACTTTCCTCGCTTCGATCTTAGAGAAGTCGAGAATGTCGTTGACGATTGTAAGCAAGGAATCCGCCGAGAACTTGACTGTCTCCGCGGAAGGTGTACAAGATCGCCGCAGGCATAAATTGGGCAATCCGACCGATCAGCATCCCACCACAGAGTGAGTTCGATCCCCTATATTCGGATGCTCCTGCTCCGATCTTCAAATCCGACAGACGACCCATTCAAGTCGGATTCAGAAATCTATTTCCGCGCGCGCGATTATGAACTAGCGTCGCGCAGAACATCCAGTCAGCCAAGCCACCAGGCGACTTGCTGAAAGAAAATCCTAAGATTTCCTAAGAAATCTGGCAAAAACCGAACCATCAGATCTCCCATTGTAGATGGGAAAACTTCGGTACTGCTCTCTACGACCGCTTTCTTTGTTGACAACAAATAGGCTTACGTTTTACCAATATCAATGGAATTTCTTAGGCTAGGCGGGTTCGAATCCCACCCTCTCCGCCACATTTTTTTGGATTCACCGCTCGTTTAATTTCAGCTTCGCGTTGGCGAATTCAATTCTGATTGTCGACTCCAAGTGGCTCTCGTCTTTGGCTAGCCTCTTGGTGTTAAAATAATTTTGATGAAGCGATCTGGATTTGCGGACTTGCCTCTTCATGGCGGACGCGTGCCTCCGTGGCTCGCTGAGCGCATGACAAGACTCGGCACGGCCATCACCGAAAATGTCTTGCACCATTACGGATCCTCGGGACTTTTCTCCAGACTCAGCGACCCTTTTTGGTTCCAGGCTCTCGGGGCTGTGATGGGAATGGATTGGCATTCTTCTGGAGTGACAACGTCTGTTCTCGGCGCTTTGAAGCGGGGGCTCAATCCGCGCGCGCGAGAGCTGGGGATTTACGTTTGCGGCGGCAGGGGACGCCACTCGAGAAGCACGCCGGACGAGCTGCGCGATTACGCCGGGCGCGTGAGTACGGATGGCGAGACACTGGTTCGTGCGAGCCGACTGACCGCGAAGATTGACAACAATGCGATTGCAGATGGCTTCCAACTCTATCTTCATGGGTTCATCGTCAACACCGAAGGCGAGTGGGTGGTGGTTCAGCAGGGAATGAACGGCGATGCAGGCTTGGCGCGTCGATATCACTGGCACTCGAAGACAATTCGTGATTTTACGGCTGAGCCGCACACCGGAATTGTTGGTGAGCATCAGGGTATAGTGATGAATCTGGTCGATGCGAAGGCCAAACCTGCGCAGGATGCGATGCTCGAAATCGTTCGCGAGCATCCTGATAAGACAATTCGCGAGGCGCGGAAGTTGACCATGCCCGCGCATCACGATGTACGCGAGCCGAATGTGGATTTGAAACGGCTGGGCGCCGTTCTCGCCGTCGCTTACGAACGCGACCTCCGTGATTTTGCTTCATTGCTGCTTCTCGAAAAGTTGGGGCCTCGCACTCTTCAATCGCTCGCACTCATCGCAGAAGTTGTGCATGGTGCGCCGAGCCGATTCTCCGATCCCGCGAGATTTTCGTTCGCGCTGGGAGGCAAGGATCGGCATCCGTTTCCGGTGCCGCTGAAAACGTACGACGAATCGCTCGGGGTTCTACGCAGAGCGCTGGATTCGGCAAAAATAGGAGACACGGAAAAGATCGACGGATTCAGGCGCCTCGATGGGTTTGTTCGCGCGATCGAGCAACGATTTACTCCCACGGCCCACTTTGCCGGAGTAGTCCGGCATGAGCACGCGATTTCACGCTCGCTCGATGGCAGAAGCGTTTTTGATAAACAGCAGCGTCGTCAGCCTTCGTCTGATCGGCAGTTACTATTATTTTGAATACCGCACGTTTCGCTGCATTAGACATACGCTTTTAAGCTGAAACTCTAACTATGCGCGACTTCGTAAAACTTGCGGATGCCATCGGTGCCACCACAAAAAAGCTCGAAAAGCTGCGTCTAATCACTGAATTTTTCAAGTCTATAAGCTCCGCTGATGCCGCAATAGCCGCACGATTCCTCTCGGCACACGCATTCGCCAGTCATGACGAACGCACTCTAGGTGTGGGTGGCGCCAATCTTTCGCGCGTAATCGCGCAAATCGCCGGCAAAGCCGGTGAACATCTGAGCGCCGCGTACCGGAAGCACGGCGATCTGGGCGATATGGCTGAGGAGCTGCTGCGCAGCACAAATAGTGACGGGGATTTGCCGCTCGCTGATGTGGCTCGCCTATTCGAAGAGGTGGCAGCTGCGCGGGTGCCCTCGCAAAAGGCGGAACTGTTGGCAAACGCGTTTGCCAGCGGCGGTGCTGGCGACGTGAAATATATCGTGAAAATCATCACCGGTGATTTACGGATAGGATCGAAAGAAAGCTTGGTAGAAGAAGCGATCGCGAAAGCATTTGACAAGCCTCTGGTTGAAGTGCGCCGCGCCAATATGATGACTGGCGACATCGGAGAAACCTTTACGCTGGCGGCGGAAAATAAATTGGCGAGCGCGGCTGTGCGCTTGTTTCATCCACTGGGGTTCATGCTGGCAGCGCCTGTCCAGGCCGCGAGCGATTTGTTTGATAAAGAATTGGCTGACAAGGAAGTGCCTGCGTTGCTCGTGGAAGAAAAGTACGACGGGATCCGAGCGCAAGTGCACAAAGATAAAAACGGCAAAGTGCGGATTTTTTCGCGAACGCTCGATCAAGTCACAGAGTTTCCAGAACTGGCGCCGCCAATCAGCGAGCTGCCGGGGGAATTAATCCTCGATGGGGAAATTCTGGCGTGGCACGGCGATCGGCCATTGCCGTTTACGGAATTGCAGAAGCGCCTGGGGCGTAAACGCGTAGATTTATGGATGCAGAACGACATTCCCGTAAAATTTGTGGCGTTCGATTTGCTATATCAGGACGGGGCCTTGTTGCTCGACGAACCGTTGATTAAACGCAAGGCCGTGCTGGATGCGGTTTTCGCAAATGCTCCGAGCGCATTGCGCGTTGCCGGGCGTACTGAATGCAATTCTGCAGACGCCGTGCAAGTGGCATTTCAAAATTCGCTTACAGCCGGACACGAAGGAATCGTGGCGAAAGCCGCTGATTCACCGTACACGCCGGGCCGTCGTGGCGGCTTCTGGTTCAAGTTGAAGGAACCGTTCGCGACGTTGGATGTGGTCGTTACCGCCGTGGAATATGGTCATGGTAAGCGCCACAAAGTGCTCTCCGATTACACTTTTGCGATTCAAGACGGCGGCAAACTCTTGAATATCGGCAAGGCATATTCCGGCTTGACGGATGCGGAGATTCGCGAATACACAGATTTTTTCTTGCAGCACACAATTGAGGATCAGGGGTATCGGCGCACCGTCGAGCCCAAGATTGTTCTGGAAGTTGCGTTCAACAATATCCAAAAGTCTGGCCGGCATGACAGTGGTTATGCCCTGCGCTTTCCGCGCATCGTTCGCATTCGAACGGATAAGCCCGTGTCGGAGATCGATACGCTCGAAAGCGTCGCGAAATTATTCACGAGCCAGACAGCAAAAACGCAAGCCGCTATGGCTGCACACTCCGACAACGTTTGAGACGTCGTCATCACTATATTTGCAAGTCGCAAATGCCGATTAACCTAAAGTGTAACGAAGACAGCCTACGCCGAATCGGATAAAAGTGAATCCGCCCAGTCCGAACAAACCTGTCTCCTCGAACGCTCCACTCGCCGCTACCAGCAAGCGGCTGGTGCCCTGGCTGATCGCGGTCGCGTTCTTCATGGAGTCCCTGGACACGACGATTCTGAACACTGCGGTGCCTACAATAGCGAACGCCCTGCACGTTGCGCCGCTAAGCATGAAGTCGGTTCTCGCAAGCTACACTTTGAGCCTCGCCGTCTTCATTCCAATTAGTGGTTGGATGGCGGATCGCTTTGGCACGCGCCGGGTTTTCGCCTCAGCCATCGGTATTTTCACGCTGGGGTCATTCCTCTGCGGCATTTCCAGCAACATCCACGTGATGGTCGCGTGCCGGATCCTGCAGGGCTGCGGCGGCTCGATGATGGTTCCAGTCGGCCGGCTCACAGTCGTGCGCACGTTCGCGAAATCCGAGCTCGTTCGTGCCATGAGTTTCGTCGCCATTCCCGGCTTGATTGGTCCGATGCTCGGACCGATCGCCGGCGGCCTGATCGTTGGATATTTTCACTGGAGAGTAATTTTCTTCGTAAATATTCCAATTGGTCTCGCCGGTCTGGTTCTGGTGTACCTGCACCTTCCCGACTATCGCGAACCTACCAATCCTCTCGATGTAACCGGGCTGATTCTGTTCGGATCGGGTGTCGCGCTCCTTTCCTACGTCTTGGAAGTGTTCGGCGAGCACACGCTAAGCGTGCATAAAATCCTAGGCCTTCTTGCAATCTCCATCGCGCTTTTAGCAGCCTACGGATTTCACGCAACGAGAACCGAACATCCGATGCTCGATCTGGTCTTATTTCGGATTCGCACTTTCCGCGCGGCGGTCAGCGGCAGTTTCTTGACTCGCCTTGGCATCGGTGGCATTCCGTTTCTATTTCCGCTTTTGTATCAGGTCGGCCTCGGATTCACTCCGATACAATCCGGCCTGCTTATGATGCCGCAAGCCATCGCGGCGATGAGTCTCAAGATGACGATGCCGCGGATTTTGTCGCGGTTTGGATATCGCGCCGTGCTGGTTTCGAACACCTTGATCATCGGTTTCCTCATCTTACTTTTCGCCACAATCGGCAAGGGCACGTCGATATCGCTCGTCGTGATAGAAGTATTTTGCTACGGATTTTTCACGTCACTGCAATACACGGCTATGAACACGCTGGTCTACGCCGATGTCAACGAGCAACAGGAAAGCAGTGCCAGCTCCATAGCGAGCACGGCGCAGCAGATGGCTATCAGTTTTGGCGTCGCTTCGGCGTCGCTCGTGACAGTCTTGTTCATTCCGGACCGCCATACTTCCAACGGCGCTCAATTCATCCACGGCATCGACCACGCATTTTTTGTTCTTGGCGGAATGACCCTGATCTCCACCGCCGTTTTTTGGCAATTGAAAAGAGGCGATGGTGACGCCGTGAGCTTGAGCAAGCAGAAGCAACTGCATCCGGGATAAGAAAAAAAATTGATTATCGCTGGTTCGATTTCAAGTGCTCACGAAAAAACTGCTCGAGGCCGACGCGGTTTCTAAAAGCTTCGGTCCCCCCTTCACCAGTTGTTGAGTAGGCCCCGGCAACATCGGCAAATTCCAGGCATTCCTCCGGAGTTGCGCCTTGCAAGTAGCGGTGAATGAAACCCGCATCGAAGCTATCGCCGGCGCCGACCGTATCTCGCGACTTCACTCTCATGCCTTCTCGCCGCCATTCACCCGTAGAGTTTCGCGCGACGGCCCCTTTCGAGCCTCGTTTCACGACCACTAACCCGCAAATTTGCGAAAGCATGGTAATGGCCTCCTCCAGACCGTCCGTGCCAGCAATCTTCGTCGCCTCGCGCTCGTTTGGCAAAAGAATGTCAACAAATGGCAGCATAGCCAACAAATCGCTGCCCCACTTGCCTTCGGGGTCATCGTTTGTGTCCAACGATGTCGAGAGGCCCTTGGCCTTGGCTGCGCGGAATAAGTCAACAATATGCGGGCGAAGCGCTCTGTGCAGGAAGTAGGAAGATAGATGAAGATGCCGCGCAGAGAAAACATAATCAAGATTGAGGTCAGCGTAACTCAATTCAAACATCGTGCCAGGATACGTAAGGATGAAGCGATGTTGCGGATGCGCGAGAATCGCGGTAAACGCGGTGGAAGTCCCGCTCGTGGAATAACAAACCTGGGTCAAATCAACGCCGGCATTCGCAAGCCAGTCAAAACACATTTTCCCCAAAGCGTCGGCGCCGATTTTTGAAACCATGCCAACGCGAGTTCCGAGCACCGAAAGATTGTGCGCAAAGATCGCGGACGAACTTCCCAAGGTGAGCCGGAATCCGTCAATCAGAGTTTCGTGCTCCGGCTTGAGCTGCTCCGGCAGACCGTAAAGAATCAAATCCGGATTGATCTCGCCGATAACACAAACATCAAGCGGCATTCCTGCGGCCTCGCCTACTTCGTGTCGTCCAACATCACGACCCTAGATAAGTTTCTCGGTTCGTCAGGGTTCAGGCCCTTTTTAATTCCCGTATAGAAGCCCAGCAACTGGCCCGGAATTACGCTCGCAGCCGCACGCGCTGCTTCAGGCACATCGAGCGACAACTCGACTATATAGTCAGCGGCGCGGCGAATCCTAGAATCGCAAGCATTCGCAACAACGAGCGTCACTCCGCCCAGTCTCTTGATTTCCTCCAGAACTGCCACCTCGGCATCAAAACCTGTCTCGCTGATGATAAAAGTAATAAGCGTCTCAGGGCCGACGATTGCTTTCGGCCCGTGACGAAACTCGAGCGTATGAAAGCTTTGCGCGTACGAACAGGACATTTCCTTTACCTTCAACATCGATTCCTGAGCGATTCCGAAGAACGGACCCTGACCAAGAAAAACATAGTCAGCAAATGAGCGCGAATCCACCAGCGACTTTATCGTGACGTGAGTTCCGTTCAAACGATCGGAAACCTGATCCGCGAGATTCTCAAGCGCATCCAGGAAATCGCGGCGAGCTGATCGAATTGCCGCAAGCGATTGCAGCGCTAGTAGCATCGAGGTGAAGGACCTCGTCATCACGGTGCTTTTTTCATCTGCGGCCGTTAATTTAATTAGGTGCGATGCGATTTTCTCGATTGGAGTGTCCGCGGCGCACGTGACCGCAAGCACTCGAAGATTTCGCTTACCTTCGAGATATTCCGCGGCCTGTAACGCTTCCGATGTAAAGCCCGATCGAGTAATCACGACCGGTTGACAGGGGATTGGAAGTAGCTCCGGGAAAAGCATGACCTCAGAAGCGGGAATGGCCCGAGTTTTCTCGCCCGTCAATATGGACCAAGTCGCCGATGCAGTCTCCGCCAGGTAGAAACTCGATCCGCAGCCGATGAACACCCACTCGATATTTTTCGGCAGCTTTTCATTGAGGGTATGCAACTCGGCAGTCTTCTCTATTTGCCCGAGGCATGATTTCCACGTCGCCGGCTCCGATAGGATTTCGGAAATCGTATGAGCGCCAACTTCTGATCTCAGTTCCGCCAACTATGCCTCCAGACTCAATTAAATTATGATCCTCAAACAAGTACGACTTTGATATGCGCGGCCCGAAGTGCCTTGAGATCCTTGGCCGAAATTTTTCGGTCAGTGATCGCGTGATGCACGGCCGACGTGGGAGCGATAAATGAGAGGCTGCGGCGCCCGAACTTGCTCGAATCGCACACGATGATCGTTGTTTTTGCGTTTTCCATCATCACCCGGTTGGCCCGCGCCTCAAGCAGATTTGGTGTCGTAAGTCCGTACTCAAGATCGAATCCATCGACCGCCAAAAACAAAAGATCAGCTGTCACGTGGCGCAATGAGTCTTCCGCAAGGGGACCGACCAGCGAAAACGAATTCCTTCTCAGCGCGCCTCCCGTTAAGATGACTTCGACTTCCGTTCCGGCCAGCTCAGCGGCAATGTTCACGGCGTTCGTAATCACCGTGAGGTCTCGGACATGCTTGATCGCGCGCGCAACGGCTGTGGTCGTCGTGCCTGAATCGAGAATCACGACGTGGCCCGGTTGCACGAGGCGCGCTGCGGCCGCGGCAATCTTGAGTTTTTCGCGGCGGTGCAATTGTTCTTTTTCGTGCAGCGATGGATCGCGCAAGGCTGATGCGTCTATCGGCAGAGCGCCGCCGTGCGCGCGTTGGATACGACCCATTTGGTGGAGCGTCTCCAAATCTTTTCGAATGGTGATCAGCGATGTGGAGAATCGCCGGGCGAGCTCTTTCACCACGACCCGGCCGTCGCGTTGCGTTAATTCCAGAATTTTCCGCCGCCGCTCTTCCGCTAGCATGGGTTCAGGCTTACTTTCGATTCATTACTTTTTGTTACCATTTTGAACTTAGCGTGATAGCTTGGCACAAAGGCATTCGAGGAGCAAGGATTTATGCCCGATGCACCGATCATCTGCGTAAGCGTCAATCCGGCAATGGATCGCCGTTTGCGCCTAGGCTCGCTAGCAGTCGGCGAAGTCAATCGAGCGGAAACCGCACATGGTTTTGCAGGAGGCAAAGCCGCGCACGTCGCCATGGCCGCTCGCGCACTGGCAGCGAAGGCAGTTTGGATTGGATTTCTTGGCGGACCGATCGGCGAAGAATGCTCCCGGCAAATGAACGATTTGGGCATTCAAGTTGTGTCAATTCCCACCGTTTCAAGCACGCGCGTAAATCTCGAAATCATCGAAGACTCAGGACGGGTCACAGAAATCCTAGAACCAGGTGTCGGGCCAACGGCCGCTGAGAAAGAAAACTTTGTGCAGAAGTGTACGGAGGCCGTTCGTAAACATGGGAAGGGAACTGTGCTCGTAATTTCCGGCAGCTTGCCTGTCGGTCTCAAGCCGAATTTCTACGTCTCGCTCATCCAAGCCGCACGAGAGGCGGGTGCCAAAGTTTTTATCGATACCAGCGGCGACGCCCTGCGCGCGAGCTCCGAAGCTAATCCGGATTTTGTGAAGACAAATCGCTTCGAGGCAGAATCATTGCTTGGACGGCCGCTAAAAACCATGGAAGAAGTGGTTCGCGCAGCAAGCGAGATCATTCAACGCGGGTCCGCAAGCGTGGCGATTACATTGGGAAAGGAAGGCCTCATCTGGATCGAGCGCAAAAACGGCCCGGTGTGGATCGCGCGCCCGCCGCGCATGAACCTAATTTCTACGGTCGGTTGCGGCGATGCCACGCTGGGAGGTTTTGCGCGCGCCTCAGCTCAAAGTATCGGAGGCGAAGAGGCTCTGCGACTTGCAGCCGCCTGCGGCGCCGCCAATTGCGTCGCGTCCGCGCCAGGCAGAATTGAACTAGCGGTAGTCCAATCGCTCATTCCGCAAATCGAAGTGCAGCAACTCCCATGAAGAGGCCTAATACGCCTGATAAGTCGCTCGCACGCCGTTGGTTCGCGATGGCATTCGACGTCGCTACTTCGAAGCATTTACGATTCCCGGAATCCACCTCACCGCATTATCGTGATAAATGTGGCGAAGAACCGGCTCAGGCAAATTCAGCCCCTCAATCTGACGGCCGTGATAGGGCAGCTTCTGATCCGTTGCCAAGAATTTCCAATCTCTCGCATAAGTCTCTTGCCACTCCTTTAGAGCATCCGCCGCGGATTCATCACTAAGGAACTCGAGATCGGTCCCATACAGCACCCGGTCCTGATATTTAATAAGAAAGTTCCGCACTTTTTCTCTCGGCTGAATCATCAAGTATTCCATCCGCGCCGCCGTATCGACCGCGAAATTTGGATAGCGATCGAAGCGCTTTGCAATTTCGTCCACATCGGTTTCCATGCTGCCTAAATGCGCGCCAACCACTCGCAGCTTCGGATTCTGCGCCAGCAGGTGATCGCGCGCCGCCAAAATCACTTCCTTCCGAGGATGATCGGGATGGAGATACATGTACCACTTTGGATTTTCCTTGTAGTAATCGTAATCAGGGCTGTCGGGATTGGGCGGCTGCCAGCACGACCACGGCTCGGCCACATGAGCAACGAGTGTTTTATTTTCCGCTGCGATCTCGCGATAAATCGGCTCGAATGCGGGATCATCCGGCATCACGTAGCGCCCATCCGGCGTCTGCAATTCCATTCCGATATTCTTCCAAATTTTCACCGCTAAGGCGCCCTCGGCAAATTCTTGGCGGATTTCTCCAACCGTCTTCTCAGCGAAATCCTTCTGCTGAAACCGAAAGGGATCGAAGGTAACGCACAGCTTTGCATGCTCGCGGCTGCTTTGGACGAAGCTCTTCGCGCGCGCGCTTTCCGTGGCGAGATCACCAAAACTGCGGTGGCTATCGGCTACACAAATGTCCAGAAGGTGCAATCGGAGCCGCACAATCAGATTGGTTAACTCGGCATCATTCTTAAACGCGTGAACGTGAGCATCGATCGGCTCCATCGCCGCAAAAGCCTGCAGCTCGTCGCCGGGCGATCGAACAGATGCGGTTTCAGCGGCGGCTGGCATAACTGCAAATTGTCGCAATGCAAAAATCGCGGCGATCATCGCGCCGGCTACCAACGACAATAAGAAAAGTCGCTTGAATTTGAGATTGGGATTCATTTCACTCAGTGCTTCCCCGCGCTTGGTCGCACGCGCGCCTTACCCGCGTCACTTCCGTCCGTCCCGACAGGCTGCTTCCGCACATCGGCAAGAATCAACTCCACCCCCGCCTCACGCAGCGGCCGCAAATATTGCGCGTCCGCTCCCGAATCTGTAACAAGAATGTCTATATCCGTTATCGGACCCACATAAGCAAATCCCTGATTGCCGAATTTGCTGTGGTCCGCAACGGCGATGCTAACCCGCGCAGCCTTCAGGATCATCTTCTTGATCTGTGCTTCAGCCTGGCTCGCTGTGGATATGCCGTAGCTGGGATCGATCGCGCTCACGCCCAGCACAGCTTTATCAACGCGTATCTCCGCGATCGCTCGCTGCGCCCACACTCCAGACAGATAAAAAACATCCTTCTGGAGCTCGCCGCCGGTTGAGATAACAGAAACGTGCTGGCTGCGTTGCAATTCCTCGACGATGGGGGGTGAATTTGTGATCACGGTAAGCCGGTTACGATGTAGCAGCCGACGCGCCAATTCATACACAGTCGTGCTGCCCTCCAAAAAAACCGTCTCGCCATCCAAAATCAATCGCTCCGCCTCCCGGGCAATCGCCTGCTTTTCCACTCGATAGCTGCGCCCCAGCGCTTCGTACGAAGGCTGGAAATTCGTACTCGACGCCCGGGAAACAGCGCCACCGTGCGAGCGCACGAGCACACCCTCTTTTTCCAAAGCGGCGAGATCGCGGCGAATTGTTGCTGCCGTAACATCGAGCGTGTGTATAAGATCGGAAGCCGCGACGGTGCGCTCGCGGGATAAAATCTCGCGAATGCGAAATCTCCGTTCCTCAGCCAACAGGCTCATGAATTCGTTCCGTAGAGCGTCCGGAGTGAGAAATCAGCCGGATTGTGCCACAAATTCAGTCGAATTGAATCGCAAAAGTACAAAAAACGTCATTTTCGATTAAAAAAGTTGACAAACGTACTCGTTGGGGCTAATTACCTGAACGATTGGGGTGTGTTTCCGGCTCTGAAACTCGCGCCTCTTAAGTGACGAAGATGGGGACCAGAGCTAATCATTCAGGGTGGGGGTTTGCCTGTGACCGACCATAGCCGAGGCTTTTCAATTCTTCCACGCAATCTTCCACGCAACTCGAGAAAACTCGCCGTATGCCTGCCGTGCCGCACAAAACGAGTCACTCGCTGGCTATTCCTCTCGCTATTTTTAGCGCTTCTTTTTCCGAGTGCCAGTGCGTGGGCCCAAAAAGATACCGGCGCGATCACAGGAACCGTCAAAGACTCCTCGGGCGCGGTAGTTGTCGGCGCGAAAATCAAAGTGACGGACGCAGACCGCGGAACCGAAATTGACACGGTCTCGAACGAAGCGGGCGAATACACTGTCAGCCCGCTAAGAGTCGGCCGCTACAAAGTGACCGTCCAAAATCCCGGCTTCAAAATCGCCGTTGCTGGACCTGTCACCGTGGAAGTTCAAGAGCACGTCTCAGTTGACGTCACTCTCCAAGTAGGCCGCGCGAACGAGACTGTAACTGTCACCACACAGAGTCCGCTACTCGAAACTGAAACATCCGATCTGGGCCAGGTAATTAGCGGCGACAGGGCGATCACGCTTCCCCTTAACGGCCGCAATTATGCGCAACTCGCGTTGCTCGGCGCCGGCGTTGTCCCGAGCGAGCCCGGCTCCCGTGTGGAAACCAGCTATGGCTTCAGTTCCAATGGCGCCCGCGCCCTTCAGAATAATTACCTGCTTGATGGCGTGGACAACAATTCAAACCTCGGTGACGTTCTCACCGGCCAGGCATACGTTATTCAGCCCTCCGTAGACGCAATCGAGGAATTCAAAGTTCAAACCAACGCATACAGCGCGGAATTCGGCCGGGGAAACGGCGCAATTCTCAATGCCGTCATGAAGTCCGGAACAAACAGTTTCCATGGCGACGTTTACGAGTTCTTCCGGAATGACGCGCTCGATGCACGCAACGCCTTCGATACAAGTCGGCAGGGTTACCACCAGAACCAGTTTGGCGCCACGTTCGGCGGCCCGATCATCAAAGATCGCACATTCTTCTTCGTGGACTACGAAGGTCTGCGCATCACTCAGGCTCTGCCGCAGCTCTCGCTCGTTCCCACCCCCGCGGAAATCGGCGGCGACTTTTCGAGTTTCCTCACCGATACACCCGCGCTGGCCGTGGACATGAATGGCAATACCACGAGCCAGGTCGCGGTGGATTGCAATGGACACCCCACATTTGTCGGAGAAATCTTCAACTCGCGGATGGCAGGACTTTCCGCTGCAAATCCCAGCGGCTTTTGCGGTACGCCCATCGGTGTGGATGCCTCCGGCAATCCCACGAACATTTTTCCCGCAAATTTAATCGATCCCCTAGCGGCCCGGCTCGCAGCTCTCTTTCCGGCGCCGAACGCAAACATCAACGGATCGAATTACCTTGTGGACCCAAATCGCACCGCGAGCCGCAACAATTTCGATGTCCGTATCGATCATAAGTTCTCTGACAAAGACAGCCTGTTCGGACGGTTCAGCTACGAAGGTCAGCCTAGCTTTACGCCATCTCCGTTCCAGAATGAATTGGACGGCGGAGCGTTTTCCGATGGAATCGAGGACGATACGTTTCATAGCGTAGCGATCAGCGAAACGCATCTTTTCTCGCCGAACCTGGTAAACGAATTCCGTCTCGGATACAACCGCATCAATTCCCACCGATTGCAGCTCAACGCCAATGAGAACGTATCGGCGAATCTGGGCTATCCCGGCGTTCCATTCGGCCCCGATCTCGGCGGCCTGCCGCAAATCAGTATTAATGACGGCACGGCTACGATCGGCAGCGCCGGTTTTCTTCCCGCTATTGAAAAGCAAAATAGCTATGTGGTCACCGAAAATTTGACATGGATTCATGGCCGCCACTCCGCGAAATTTGGAACCGAAATCCGCAACGAACAATTCACTCTGTTTGAGCCGTCAGCTGCCCGCGGCACGGTGAATTTCGGGAGCGACTTCACGGACAACCCCGCTGCGCCCGACACCGGCGGCGAAGCCTTCGCTACATTCCTGCTCGGTGTTCCGGACTTTGGACAAATCACCAGTACCCACAACGTTGACTATCATCGGCAAATTTACTCGGTATATGCGCAGGATGATTTTCGGATGACTCACCGCCTGACGTTAAATCTCGGCCTTCGCTATGAGCTGTTCACGACCATCAAGGCGGCAGGAAACGAACAAGCCACATTCGATTTTTCGAACGACTCGATTGTCGTTCCATCAGGACAAACTGCCCAACTTACGCCATTCCTGGCCGCGAATATTCCTATCGTCAGAAATGGCAGCCCCGGCCTGATCTCGCCAGATTTAAATAATTTTGCTCCGCGCCTCGGCCTCGCATATCAAATTACCAGCAAGCTCGTGCTGCGGACCGGCTACGGGATTTTCTACGGTGGACAGGAAAATGGCCCATATTCCAATCCCAGTCCCGGTTTCAATCCGCCGTTCTTCGTGACTCAATCGTATAACCCGCCATGTTTTCTTCCCTCGGCCAGCGCGGCCGCCGGCGATTGCTCGATTCCAGGATTAAACATGTTCTATCAGGGTTTCCCATCGAATGCGCTGACCGATCCCAACACGCCGATCCTATTCTCGGTCAGCCCGAAGGTGCGCACGCCCTATACACAGCAGTGGCACCTCGGATTTCAGTATCAGTTGCCCAGCCAGACAGTTCTCGAAATCTCCTATGCGGGTTCGCATGGTTCCGACCTCTACAATTTTTACAACGGGAACCAAGCGCAGCCGGACGTGGCCTTCTGCACCAGTCCCCCCAACAACTTCAGTAACTGCCCCACCGCGCCGCGGCGTCCCGCGCAGATGTGCGACAATTCTGTTTTCCCGCCGAACTGCAACGAAGTTTTCGATACCGGAATCGACCTGCTCAGGACCGACGGTTTCTCCAATTACAATTCTTTGCAGGCGCGACTGGAGAAAAACTTCTCGCACGGGCTACAATTCGAGGCATCGTACACCTACGCTCACGCGCTGGATGACGCCTCTAGCGCCGCGTTAGGCTCGCTCAATAACGGCGATTTCCGCGATCAACTTTACCCGTTTGCCGAGTATGGCAATTCCGATTTCGATGTGCGCCACCGTTTCGTAATCAGCTACATCTATCAGTTGCCATTCGGAAACGGAAAGCAATTTGCCGGCAACGCCACAGGTCTGATGAACCAAATTATTGGAAATTGGCAAGTCGCCGGAATCACCACGGCTTCGACTGGGAATTGGTTCACCATTACGGACTCCGTCACGAATTTTTCGACAAGTGACGGCGGCGGAGGCGTCGGCTTCTACGAAGTGCGTCCCAACCTCGTAGGAAATCCGAACGGGACTCCATGCCTGCCGGGCACTGCTTTCAATACCTGCGCTTTCGCCGACAACATGATTCCATTCACATTCGGCACCGCTGGCAGGAACATCGTTCGCGGCCCCGGCTTTCAAAACTGGGATTTATCCATCTTCAAGCTTTTCCCCATACGCGAACAGATGCGCGTCGAATTCCGCGCCGAATTCTTCAATATATGGAACCACGTGAACCCGGTGTTCGAGCCCATAGGCGAGATCAGCGAAGAGCCGCAACCCCTGGAGTTCGGCACTCCGCAATTCGGATTCACGCAGGGCGCTCGCGATCCGCGATTTATCCAATTTGCATTGAAGTATTACTTCTAGAAAAGAGCAGCAGACGCTGATGTTCAACACAAATCGAGAACGTCGGATATCATTGCGGACTCTGCAGGCACTAAGTTTAGTAATTCTATTATCACCGGCGATTCACGCACAGGACGCCTCGCTGCGCAATTCGCGTATGTCCGTGACAGTACGATCCGCCGATGGTTCGTATTCGATTCAGGCCGCAGCAGCACAGCGCCCCGCGGTCCAAGCGATTGTTGCCGTCGAGATAGATCACCATTGGATAAAGTCATCCGATTTTCCAACTCACCAAATCTCCGAATCGAAGTTTGATGACGCGCTCGGCTCGGGCCATCAAATCACCGTCGTTTCGACTGGAGCAAAAAGCAGTGCGAGCCTGACCTACGTGGTTCGTCTTTACGACGCGAAACCGTACGGCGACATCGATGTCAAAGTCCGAAATGAAGCGTCGAAAACTGTAGAAATTCAAAGCATCCGAAGCGTCGAGGCGATTGGCGATCAGCCAATCCATTTGGGCGAAAATGAAAGCTCCGATCGCATCCTCTCTGACAGTTTCAGCGAGGATTGGCCTCCATTTCAAATCTACGATCTAGGGAAGGCTCCGGACGGATTGCACCTCGGCGTCGGAAGCCAGCTCATCTATAACCGAGATAGCGGCCAAAGCCTCTTTTTTGGGGCGCTGACCTCAGATCGCTTTCTCACGATCCTCCATCTGAAAACTGTCGGCGACCAATCGAGGGGCGCACAGATCGCTTCTTTCACGGTTGACTCGACTGGAACCACCGAAATCCAATCCACAGACGAGGAATCGGGCATCCGAAATGCGCCGGCCCAAAATCGCATCGAGTTAAGCCTTCCGCTCGCTCCCGATGCTACGATGAGCTCCGAGCGTTTGATGTTCGCAGCAGGCGGAGACTATCACGCCCAACTCGAAGCGTACGGCGCCGCCATTCGCGATCTGCACCATGCCCGTGTCACTGGCGACAACCTTCTCGGCTGGTGGAGTTGGACGGCCTTCTACCACAAAATCACCGCGGGTGACGTCCTCACCAACGCCCAATGGCTCGCTCAACATTTGAAATCTTTCGGCTACAACTACTTCCACATTGACGAAGGCTATCAATATGCCCGCGGAGAATACGCGACGCCAGACGCTACACGATTCCCGAACGGCATGTTTGATCTTGAGCACGAAATCGGTCATCTCGGCCTAACGCAGGGAATCTGGACAGCGCCTTTCGAAGCCACAGACCGCTCGTGGGTATACGAGAATCACAGAGATTGGCTTGTCCACAATGCCCGCGGCGAACCAATAGGCGTGGGAGACGTTGACGAAGGCATTCCCGACCACATCTTCGTGCTCGACGCCACAAATCCCGCCGCGCAGGATTATTTGCGGCAGACTTATCGAACCCTCGTTCGCGATTGGGGCGTTCGCTACATTAAGCTCGACTTTATGGACACCACAGCGATCGAAGGCTACTACCACCGCCCCCACACGACGGCCCTCGAAGCGCAAAGAATCGGTCTCGAAGTGATTCGCGAAGCCGTTGGCGACGACGTGCTGCTCGACAAAGACGGCAGCGCGATGCTCAACGTCGTCGGCATCGTCAATGAAGGCCGCGTCTCGCTCGACACCGGCCACTCGTTCACTCACAGCCTCGAATCCGCTCCGGGAATTTTTGCTCGTTATTACATGAATCGGAATTTCTTCGTTAACGATCCCGACGCCTTCACAGTTTCGAAACAAGTTCTCGACGAGCATCCGAATGCCGCCGCTCTTACTCTAAACGAAGCGCAAGTCTCCATCGTTCTCGCAGCTTTATCCGGAGGAATGTTTGAAATCGGCGATGATTTACCGACGTTAGGCGCAGATTCCGATCGTGTCGCTTTAGTTGAAAACGCGGATCTCGTGCAAATCGCCAAGCTCGGCCGCGCCGCCGTTCCGCTCGATCTGTTGAGCTACAGCGCGGAAGATAAGCAGCCGAGCGTCGTGCTACTGAATGAAGACAAGCGCCAGTCCATGCTCGCTGTTTTCAATTGGACTGATCAGCCGCGTTCTCATAGCTTCACTCTCTCTGGACTGAAATTTACAGCGGGGCATCCATACGAGCTGTACGACGTCCTCAACGGCAATCAACACATCGCGCTCGACGGCGACAAGCTGAAGCTCGATAACCAGCCGAGCCGCACCGTAAAATTGATCAAGATAATTGACGGCTCAATCTCCGCAGCAGCGCCTTCAATCACCATGAATTCACCCACGCAGGCCAAGATGGGCGAAACTATTAGTTTCTCTGCCACTGCTGCGGCCGATGGTGTTCCCGCAATCGATTATCTTTGGGATTTTGGCGATGGCGTCGCCGTTCGAGGAAGCAAAGCTGCGCACGCTTACACGCGTGAAGGAAAATACGAAATCCATTTGCGCGTTAATGGCGTCGCCGGCATCGCCGCAGACAAGCTCGCTTCCATTACAGTCAGCGCTGAAGCGCAAATGTCGCCTCCGCACCGCTACGTTCAGCCCAATGATCGATAGCCAGCTGACAAACGCCACGCACCCCTCTTGCTTAGCCAACGAGAGGCATCGCAGTGAGTGATTGCGGAAAACAAATCCGGCTGAATCGAATCGTTCGGCCCGGCCGCAAATCTCTCGTCGTCGCCTTCGATCACGCGCTGGTACTCGGCCCCATCTCCGGCACAGAAAATCCCGAGGATCAGGTCAGACGTTTCGCCGACTCTGGCGTAGATGCAATTTTGCTGAACCTCGGCCTGATCAAGCGTTGTCTCGATTCGTTGCTCGCGCCCGTAATGCCCGGAATCATCGCCCGAATCGATTGGACCACTCTCTGGGGCACGCCCGGTGGCAGCGAGTCCGCCGAGCTTCGAAGCTGTCTGCTCGCCAAGCCCGAAGACGCGATGCGCCATGGCGCCGACGCCGTCATCACATACCTCGCCGTTGGCACCGGCGACGCCGATTTCGAAACGAAAGAAGTCGCCCGCAACGCGGAGGTAGCCCGCGAATGCGAACGCATCGGCATGCCCGTGATCATCGAAACCCTCGCGCGCGGTAAGAACGTCAAAAATCCTTCCGATCCAAAATGGCTCAGGCTTCACACTAGAATGGCCGCCGAACTCGGCGCCGATCTCATAAAAACAGACTATGCGGGTAATCCCGATGCAATGCGCGGTGTCGTGGAGAATTGCCCCGTTCCGATTCTCGTTCTCGGCGGCAGCCGCTACTCGTCGGACGCCGAAGCGCTCGCGCTCATTCACGGCGTCGCGGCCGCCGGCGCCGCTGGCGTCTTCTTCGGCAGAAATGTATTTCAGGCCGACGACATGCTCGCATTCCTGCAAAATGCTCGCGCAGCTCTGAGCGAAAGTGAGCCTTTTCCCGCCCAGCGATGAAAGATCCCGCCGAACATCGCCATCCTGTGCTAAAACTTTCTGAACGCCTTCTCAAGTTTCGTGAATGAGCCTCCTCGCCATAGATATCGGATCAAGTCAATGCAAAGCCTTCGTCTTCACAACAGCGGGTGCTGTGATCGCGCGAAGCGTCTGCCGCTATTCTCCGAATTTCCCGAAGCCAACCTTCGCCGAAATGGACCCCGAAACTTTCTGGAATACCGTATGTAAAACGTCTCGCGACGTTACAACAAACGCCGCACGCGATCCCGTTCAAGCCCTCTGCCTTAGCTCACATGGCGAGACATTCATCCCAGTCGATGTGCACGGTGATGCAATTCACGCCGCCATCCTGAATATTGATAATCGCGCCGCCGTCGAATCGAATTGGATTGAAAACGCAATCGGAGCCCGTCGCATTTTCGAAATCACTGGCCTCGTCGCTCACCCGATGTTCCCAATCCCGAAAATTCTCTGGCTGCGCCGCCACCAATCCGAAATTTATTCCAAAGCCGCGCGTTTCTTGAGCGTCACCGATTTCATCCACACGAAACTAGGCCTCCCGCCATACGTCGGAAATTCCCAGGCGTCGCGATTCCTCGCCTTCGACGTGAAAAACGATTCTTGGTCGGAGGAAATCCTGCACACGGCCGGATTGACTTCCGCTCAACTCCCGCTGTCAGTTCCCGGTGGCACAATCGCCGGCAAATTGAATGCAGAAGCTGCTAGCGCTCTCGGAGTGACAACCGGCACGCCCGTTGTCGTCGGCGGCCACGACCAAGCCTGCGGAGCTTTAGGCGTCGGCGTCATCAAATCCGGACGCGTCTCCGATTCGATGGGCACTTACGAATGCCTCGTCGCCGCATCCGATGAGCCAAGTCTCGGCGAAGCAGCCTTCTCCGCGCGTCTTAACTCATATCGCCACGTCGTCCCCGGGAAATATCTCACCCTCGCATATTTCCCGTCGGGGATCATGGTTCAATGGCTCCGCGATCTGATTTACGGTCGGCGCACACCGCCAGGGAAGCCCGTGAACACAAACGAAAACGACGCGATCAAAAATGACGCAAAAGAAAACGACGCAGCTGATTACTCGCAACTGGAAGCGGAATGCTCCGCCACTCCAACCGGACTTTGCATCACCCCGCACCTGATCGGAACCTGCAATCCCGATTTTGATCCTCGCGCCCGTGCAACAATTTTCGGCCTCGATTCAAATTCCAGTCGGGGCCAAATCTATCAAGGAATTCTCGAAGGCATCGCTTGCGAACTGGCGCAAGTTACCGAGATCCTCAAATCCGCAAATGGAAATTTTGAAGATCTCTACGCCAGCGGTGGCGGGACGCGTTCACCGCTCGGCCTGAAATTGCGCGCCGCCATTACAGGATGCCGCCTGCATGTGATGCAATGCGACGAAGCCGTATGCCAGGGCGCCGCCATTCTCGCGGGAGTCGCCGCTGGCGTTTATTCGCAAATTGACGATGCGGTAAAACGAACGGTCCGCGAAAAAGAAGTCATCGAACCCGACGCGAGCCTCGCTGCGGCATACGCGCCCCAAGTGGAGCAATACCGGCGCCTACGCGCCACGCTGAAAACATTCCGCGATGCAAATGTCAGCACGCAATCGAAGGAGGCGAACCAGTGATCCAGCCAACTGTGGGGTTCATCGTCTACGGCGTTCACAAAGACGGCCTGAAAGATCCCATGGGAACGCCGTTCATTGACGATGACGTAATCCAACGCTCCAAAAACGCTCTGTCAGCGGCCGGTCTAAAGCTCGTCGAGCACGACGTCACCGTCGCCACCAAAGCAGAAGCCAAAGCCGCGCTGAAGGCGATGAAATCGAACGAGGCCGTCGATGCTGTCATCCTTTTCTCTGGCACGTGGGTCTGGGCCGCGAATCTCGTCGGCGCAATTCGCGACTTTGCCGCATCAGGCAAAGCGATTCTGTTGTGGGCGCACGATGGCTCGCAAGGCTGGCGCCCCGTCGGCGGTCTTGTGATGCACGGAGGATTACTCGAAATCGGCGTGCGGCATAAATTCGTTTACGGCAGTGCCGACGATCGCGAAATTATCGAAAGCATCGTCAGCTACGCTCGCGCCGCACACCTCAAAAATATTCTCAACATGTCCACAGTCGGCACGTTTGGCGGTCGAGGCATGGGCCAGACCTGCGGAGCAGCCGACCCATCGCAATGGATGCGCATGTTCGGCATAGATATAGATTCGCGCGACACGACGCAGCTCATGCAAACAGCCGAGCGTATCTCCCCGATGAAAATTTTGGAGCTCGAACCGCGCCTGAATAAACTTTTCGGCGCCGCACCCGAGAAAACTATCGTCAACGAGAAATCGATCCGCCTCTATCTCGCGCTCAAACAAATCATCGAAGCGGAAAAATTCGATTTCTACACCATCCAATCATTCCCCGGCCTCGGCGATGATTACGCGGCAACATGTTTCGCGCAAAGTATGATGCTCGAAGACGGCTGCGGCACCTCGACGCTAGGCGATCTGAATACCGCGCTCACGGTATTTCTTCTTACCAAACTGAGCAAAGAGCCCGTCTACTACGGTGATCTCCAGCACATCGACAAGCAAACGAAAGAAATGAAAATAATCGGAGATGGCGCGTGCCCTCCATCGCTCGCCGGCAAACTTGGCCCGGCGGGATTCGCCACGCACGGTATCCCAACGGAAGGGAAAGTCGGCGGCGTCTCCGTGAAGCTAATCTGCAAAGTTGGCGAAGGAGTTCTGGCGCGACTGGGCCGCGTAAACGGAATATTTCAAATGACCATCGCGCGCTGCACGATTTTTGAGCCGCCAGCCAATCAAGTCGAACGCCGGCTGAACGAATGCGGAATTCCGTTCTGGCCGCACGGTTTCGTCACCGCTCATAGTGATATGGATGCGCTGATTCAGAATTGGACCAACGAGTACGCTTGCCTTGGGTACGGCGCCGATCTCTACCCCGCACTGCGCGATTTCTGCGAACTCACCGGCATCAAATCCATCTTACTCTGACCGAGTCGTCATAGCCGGCCGACGAATCTGCACTTCCTCTGAATCTCGCATCAACTTCTAGCGCGTCGCTGCAGGATTCCGCGCTCCTCGTGCGGCCAATTTCGTCAGAGCCGGAATTGAGATCGAAACCGTCACGGAGGTTTGCGGCGGTTGCGTTCCGCTCTCAATCCCTTTCGCGAGCATTTCAATCGCCTGGCCGGTCAGAGGAGGGATAAGGATCGTCGCCGTCAGCAGTCCACTCTCGACCCACTTTTGGCCGCCATTCGTTACTCCATCGCAGCCCGTGAATGGCAAGCTGAGCCACGCTTCGCGCTCCTCGCTCGACTGGAGTTCTTCAAATGCTTTGCGCGCGCCCATGGCCATCGAGTCGTCTTGTGCGCCGACGAGATCAAATTCTGATCGTGACGACGTGGCCAGATTCAACCAGGAACGCACGGCTTTGTGCGCACTTTCCTCGGTCCATCGCGCTTTCAGCGTCGTCACTCGAATATTCGCCGGTTTCGTTTCCAGCATGCCGGCAGTTCGTTTATTCGCCGACGAGCTTTGCGAAGGCCCTTCGATGTAAAGCACGGAACCGCCGTCCGGCAGCAACGCGGCAAATTGTCGTCCTTGAATGCGTCCAATCTCGAGATGGTCTGAAGTAATCGCAAAGATAGGCGCCGACGCGCCTTTACGCAGTTCGGCAATGTCCTCCGGAGCGCGGTTCAGCACCGCCCAGCCCACACCGGCCGTTCGAGCTACCCGCGCCACTCGGGGGACGGCGTCGCCGCCGATAGGTTCAAATACGATGCCATCGGGTCGCGTTTCAGCATCGCGTTGCAGAGCTTTTAAGATCTGGGTGCTCTGGTTTACCGCGTCGTTATCCGCGTAGGAAATTTCCACGGCGATCCCAAGCGTTCGAGCCATCTTTTCCGCGGATCGTGCCTGCTCTACTTGGAAATCGTTATCGCGCGTGGGTAAAGAAACAAAAATTTTGAGCTTCTGCGTCATGCCAACATTCCACCGAGAACTTAACTATACGCTGCGGGAACGCTCAATCTTCCGGCAACGCGCGACTGTAGAGCCGAGTAATCAACATCGCCGCTGTGGCATCTTCTTTCGGCATCCCAGGCATCCCATCCGATTCAGAAGCCCGAGGGCCCTACCTGGCACCCCAAACTGAGAGCGAATTGACCCTCAATTTTGTCTCGATTAGAACCTACCTCCCTCGTTTGTTTTGATTAAGTTACGGGCGTTTCTAATAATTTCCAGTCTCGATTAGAAATGGCGTTCCCGGTGGCTCGTTCCGATAATTTGTAGACATGCCGGGAACGTGGCGGCAAAGGCCCGACTGTATTACTGACTCGTTTATATATATTTCTACTATCATTGCACATCCATTTTAACACATCCGAATCGCTCGCGCAAATGGCAACTTTGTAAGGGTTCTAGTACGATACGCAAATCACGGGCCCCTTGAATTTTTAAGCCGGAATGATGAGGTCAGCGGTTCGGCATTGGGTTCCCCGAGGCGGGAGCCTCGGGGCTCTGAATTGGATGGGAAGGTCTCATTGCCCACACGAGACAACTCTTCTCTATCTGTCGCGGAAAATTCCGCTCGACTCTTGAAGACTCCCTCCACCAACGTCCGCTGGTCCGTCTGTGCCATGCTGTTCTTCGCCGCTTCGATTAATTACTTGGACCGTCAGATCCTCGGGCTCCTCGCGCCCACGCTCCAGCACTCCATTGGTTGGACAGAATCACAATACGGCTATATCGTCGGCGCTTTTCAATTTGCTTATGCCATTGGACTGCTTCTCGCCGGGCGTCTCGTGGACAAACTCGGCACCCGCATCGGATACGTCATCATCATGGCGTTTTGGAGTGTCGCTTCCATGGGCCACGCCTTGGCTTCTTCCGCCCTCGGTTTTGGAATTGCGCGGTTCTTTCTTGGACTTGGCGAAGCCGGCAGTTTTCCCGCTGCCATCAAGGCGACTGCGGAATGGTTTCCGCAGCGAGAACGCTCTCTGGTTACCGGAATCTTCAATTCCGGAACAAATATTGGCGCGATTATCGCGCCCGCGCTCATTCCCTGGCTTACTCTGAGATTCGGCTGGCGAGCCGCATTTTTGGCCACGGGCTTCTTCGGCGCAATCTGGATCGTATGGTGGGCCGCGCGATATCAAAGCCCCGCGGATCATCCGCGCATCAGCCCGAGTGAGCTTCAATACATTCGTGAAGATCGGCCGGCGCCCACCGCCCAAATTCCTTGGAGCCGGCTGCTGGGTTACCGTCAAACATGGGCGTTCGCTGGAGCAAAATTTCTTACCGATCCCATCTGGTATTTTTATCTTTACTGGCTGCCGAAATTTTTTGACGCCCGCTACCATCTCGGACTCGCCAGCATCGGTCTGCCGCTCATTGTTGTTTACAATTTGTCCGCGGCGGGAAGCATTGGGGGAGGATGGTTGCCGGCAGCTTTCAATAAATCCGGAATGCCGATGGCCAAATCACGCATATACGCAATGTTTGTGTGCGCCTGCCTGATTCTGCCGATTTTTCTTGCGAGCCGGGTCTCTTCGGTCTGGTCCGCGGTTGGTATTTTGGGTTTGGCAACCGCGGCGCATCAGGGATGGTCGGCGAATTTGTTTACCACGGCGTCGGACATGTTCCCGAGCAGCTCTGTTGGGGCCGTTGTTGGAATTGGTGGAATGGCGGGGTCGGTGGGCGCCGTTTTATTTTCACTGTGCACTGGCTGGGTGTTGCAATCTCATCATAGTTACACACCTCTATTTTCTGTAGCAGCGGCTTCCTATCTTGTTGGTCTGCTGTTCCTGGTAACTCTAGCGCCCGGCTTGAGAAAGGCTGTAGTGACGACTGAGAATTCCGTGGAGCAGGCAAAATAAAATGTCGCTCCCTCTGGAAACCAATTTGATTGCGAATCCGCTTCACGTCGGCGCTGACGGTCTGGCGTTCTGAAAAGCGGCACGTGTTATGAAGCGACCTGCAAAAGCCAGGCAAGGCATGGGCCGGGTGCCGGGCGTGAAGCCCGCCGCTACAAGTGCCTGTTGTTTCGTTTCGACTTTATAGCTTCACTGACGTAGCGCTCTTATCAACCCCTGAGGACACTCTGGGGATCCACGCGATTTGTGAGATAACTTCATCTCAAACCGCTTGGTCCTTGTAGGTGTGCGATTCGAGGAGACGAAGATCAAATGGCGCCAATTATGGATTTGTCGGGGAAGGTGGCTGTCGTCATCGGCGGCACGTCCGGGATCGGTCGAACACTTAGCCTGGGACTCGCCGATGCCGGCGCAAATGTTGTCGCCAGTGGGCGAAACGCGGCAAACGTCGAGACGGTCGCTCGAGAGATCAAATCGCGGGGAAGAGAAACACTCCGAGTCGCTGTGGACACGCGCGATACGAGCTCATTACAGCGGCTGTTGGCCGCATGCCTCGAGCGGTTTGAGAAAGTGGAAATTCTCGTCAACTGCGCTGGGAAAATCAAACGTGCGCCCACCTTGGACTTTCCGGAAAGCGACTGGAACGACATTCTGGAAACGAATCTTACCGGGACGCTTCGAGCTTGTCAGGTGTTCGGAAAGCATATGCTTGGCCGAAAGTATGGACGAATCATAAACATCGCGTCGCTCAATAGCTTCGTGGCGTTGCATGAAGTTGCGGCGTACGCAGCAAGCAAGGCCGGCGTCGCGGCGCTGACGCGAGCGCTCGCTATTGAGTGGTCGAGAGACGGCGTCCTGACGAATGCCATCGCTCCGGGAGTATTTCGAACCCCGATGAACGCGGAATTATTGGACGGCACCGCGCGCGGAAGGGAATTATTGATGCGCACGCCAATGGCGCGATTCGGAAAGGTCGAAGAACTTGTGGGAGCGGCCGTGTTTCTTGCATCGGATGCCGCATCGTTTGTGACAGGGCAGATACTTGTTGTGGATGGCGGGTTCCTGGCGAGCGGCGTCAATCAGTAGTGATGTATTATTAGCTTTGTAAGAGCGAATCGCGTGGGCACACTCACCAAACGATTATCCCTTTGCGTGTTTGCTATTTTTGTGTCGTCATTATCGCTTGCCGCGCAACAGCCGGCAGGAACGGCGGGTGTGCCGTCCGTATGGCCCGGCAATAACACCGAGCATGGTCACGGGCTTCCTGACGCCGAGCTGCAACCTCCGGACGCGACCCGCACAGATGAATCCTGCTTGATGTGGATGGTAGTGCGAACACCAGCACCCATTGTTAGCGTTGCAGCCTTGCAGGTTCCCCCCAAAGCCAGGAGCGAATATGGAAAGGCTTGCGGCGATGTGAAGGGCAAGAAGTTCGCGAATGCCGAGGGCCACTTGCGCAAGGCTGTGGAGGAATATCCGCAATATGCGGCGGCGTGGGTACTTCTAGGACAGGTCCTCGAGGCCGGGAATCACTCCGAAGACGCGCAGAGCGCGTGTTCCCAGGCCTCGCACGTTGATCCGGTTTACGCGCCAGCCTACCTTTGCCTTGCGGACATTTCTTCTCAGAAGAAAGAATGGATCGAGACGCTGAATTTAACGGATCGCGCTCTCGCGCTCGATCCGGTGCAGAACGTGTACGGCTGTTTCTACAGTGCTATGGCCCAATTTCACCTGGATAAGGTGAAGGACGCGGAGCGAAACGCGCTCAGAGCCATCGAGGCTGACCGCGAGCATCGCGTTCCGCAAGCGCATCTCTTACTCGCGCAAATCTACGAAGGCAATAACGACATTAGCGGCGCGGCCGCCCAGCTTCGGATTTATTTGAAGGCTGCTCCGAATGCTCCGGAGTCCGCGGGCGCCAGGAAAAGTTTGGCTGAACTGGAAGCCAAACTCCCAAAGTGAGCAGAGTTATCATCGCACCGAAGGCCTAATCGATGCACCAATACGAGTAAAAAATCTCCGTAGGTTAACCAAATAAAACATCGAGGCCCTACAGGACACTTATTCCTTCCCAAGTATCGGGATCTTAGGCCGTGTTTTCCTGCGGTTTTTATTTTTCCGCGCGTTAAAGGTTTGATATAAATGACCTGAGCAGTGCATCGATTTTTCGTTTCTCAACCTTCATTTTGCCTTTAGTTCCTTGTCGGACAGACGCCTCTTCCGCCACCATGATACGGATCATACCAAAGAAGGCGCATAGCTCGCCCGTCTCTAATTCCATAAATCCTAATCGTATTCGAGAATCTTAAAGAAAAAACCTTGTCATACTCCTCCAAACGTAATTCACTGATTCTTCTTCTTGCTGGAGCATTAAGTTCGGAAATCTTAATTGAATGATTATTGGTTCCGTGATGTTTGCCTCCAGCAGCTTCCTTAATGCTGGCCCACGTTAGCCCTTCGAAGCTTTTCAATTTACCAAGAATTTGTCTCCATACGGGAGCATGAAGTTGGTCCCATCCCCAGTGCTGATGCGTCGAATCCATGCGATGGAATTGCCATGCGATTGTTTCGGCATCTAGGCTTGCCGGATTCCCGCCAAGCTTGATTTGGCGGTCTGGCGGGCTAGCACCGGTCTTGGGATGGCGGTGCTGCTTATCTAAGGGCATCTAAAGGCTAGTGTAGTATTCGACTATCGACTCTTTGGAGATTACGTTACTACCCTGTTCTCCGTCGCTGAGACCGTTCCGTGCATTTTTCCACGGAAGTTCCATGTGCGTGAGGTTGCTGAGCCACTGAGGGTCTTTGTCGCCATAGAAACCCAATACTCGGTCGATTACGTCCCGTTGTTCCTCGCTGAGCTTGTTCGGGTCGCCTGCAAAAAATTTCGGACCGATCTTAAAATGTCCGCGATGAAGACGATACAAACTCGGAACAACTGGACCATTTGCCCAAGCCTCGATACGTTCGCGAAATAATTCTCGTTCGGTCCACACAAGAGACCAAACCTGCGAATAGTAGACGAGCTTCTGTAATTTCATGGCCGTCATACTTCCCTTACGCTTCAGTATATAGTCGGCCACATCCACAGCCCGCACTGATGGGTAAATTTTCAACGTTCTCCTCACTTCACTTGCTATAGAGCTGGATGCTGGACAATAAAAGGACTTGAGAGGTAATATTTGATGGAGCGGGGAACGCAACCCGTTGGCCGGGAGTTGATCTTATAAACCAATAACGTCGTTCGCGCGACGTAAGGTTCAAATCCTTCGTTCCCCGTCCCCGTTTTGTTTCACACGACTAGCTAGTGTGCATCTCATGAATTCAGGATGCAACTCTCTAGCTGCTATAAGGAGCTTTGATGTCAACTGACCCAAAGGACAGTAATCAAAAACTGGATGAATTGAGGGCAGCTTTATCTAAACAGGTTCTAGTACTGCGTGGTGATTTACAGACTGCGGAAGTGAACCTAGCGGCTGTAGTTACGACCATTAATCTGTTAAAAGGCGGAAAGATTGACTCACCGACCGAGGCAGATAGCTACATCCGTGAATTCCGTGGATTAACACAAGTGAATGCCTTGATCAAGTTGGCGCGGGATAGCGGAACGAACCGGTTCCGAATCACCGACGCAAAGAGAGTCTTGGTTGCCGCTGGATTAATCAACAGCAAGAAAAACGCCTCGAATATTCTTTACACTACTATTCAGCGCAGCGAAAAGTTCAAGCGCGTCGCGCCGGGAGAATACGAGCTGATCTTGAAGCCAGTAATTGCGACCGCTGGAATTTCTACGGAATCCCTGAAACGGGTAGAAAGTATTCGGTAATCGAATGCTTTCAGCCTCCCATACGCGAGGAGTTCAGCGCCTTCTGTCTGAAATGCATAATCGCGTCTCTAGACCATCCTAATCGTAAACAAAAATCGACCCTTCCCGCCAGTTTTCGAGCCAGCACTACCTACAGGTATCACCCTATAGAAATGAGTTTTGCCAAGCGCCAGACTCCTGTACCGTGTAGTCCGTGTGGTCGCCTCATGGCGAGCTTGATCCAAACAACGACGTCAACCGAAATCAGCCAACTGAAACCCTGATATCAAGTGCCACCGGCGGCAAGACCGCCGCGAGAGGAGAACTGATGGGTATGCGCTTTGTTCGAACAATGTTAATCGCTATGGCGATGCTATTCGTTTCCACGGCGTGTTTCGCACAAGTCGGGGTGTCGATCACAATCGCGCCTCCGGAAATTCCTGTTTACGATCAGCCCGTTTGTCCCGGCGACGGTTATATTTGGACGCCTGGCTACTGGGCTTGGGCCGACGATGGCAGCGGTTACTACTGGGTGCCGGGAACGTGGGTGTTGGCGCCCGAAGTGGGGTATCTGTGGACGCCGCCGTACTGGGGTTGGGGCGACGGAGGATACGTCTTCTATGAAGGCTATTGGGGCTTGGGGATCGGGTTCTACGGCGGAATTAACTATGGCTTCGGCTATTTCGGCCATGGTTACTACGGAGGACGTTGGGACCACGATCATTTCTACTACAACACGACAATCAACAATATAAACGTGACGGAGATTCACAACGTCTACAACGAAAGGGTCACGATTGAAAACAACAGCCGCGTGAGTTTCAACGGCGGCCGTGGCGGCATAACTGAGCGTCCAACGGCGCAGGAAGAAGCGTTTGCTCATGAGCGGCATGTCCCGCCGGTCGCCGCTCAGGTTCAACACATTCAGGCGGCTCGCAGCAATCCGCAGCTACGTGCTTCCGCGAATCACGGCGCGCCGCCAATTGCGGCAACGCCAAAGCCGGGAGCATTCGGCGACCGCGGAGCCGTTCCTGCCAGGGGGGCGGTAGGCGCAGCGGGCGCGCGACCAGAAGAGACTGGGAGAACCGAGGGAAACGCGACGCGGCCGGCCACTGCGGTCCATCCGAAGGACTTGCCGCCGATCGAACACCCGGCTGCTCCCAACACGGGAAATCCGAAAGTGGACCAGAAATATCAGAAGCAGCAGTCTCAGATGATCGCTAAACAGCAACAGGAACGCGACAAGCTGCAAAAACAGCAGGATCAGGAACATCAAAAACTGGTGAAACAGAATGCCGACGATGCCAGAAAGCAACAGGTAGAGCAGAACCACCAGCAGCAAACGCAGCAACTGCAACAACGCCACACGCAGCAGACCCAACAGTTACAACAGCGGCAAGCCGCCGCACCGCGCCCAGCTGCAAAGCCGCGCGGATAGCGTTGTTGTTTGAATGATTTGTGACAGTTTGAATGATTTGCGGCGGGGCGCCAGCAATTGACGCTCCGCCGTTTTTTTCGATGGTCTTCTGATTTTCGCGTGTGTGTCCGATTAATTCCTCGCCTACGCCGTTTGAGGATGCCACCTACAGGGTTTGCTTTATAGCCAAGCAGACACCGGCAATTTAGTGTAGCCGTGAAAGCTGGTAAAAATTCCCGATTCACCATGAGTAAGGGGCAATTAGTGAGCGGGGACGAGATACTGCGTGACATGGGCGGGAGAGTCGAGAATTTCGGACCTACTTTGCACTCAACTGTCATCAGACCAGATGTGACAGGATTACCATGGCGGCCCTTCGAATTCTGATTGTAGATGACGAGAAAGCTGTTCGCTCGGCGCTGAGGAGATTGCTTAGCACGCGCGGGGAATGGGAAATCGTTGGCGAAGCTGCAAACGGCGTGGAAGCCATCAAATTTGCGACGGATCTCAAACCCGAAGTTATCATCATGGACGTGACCATGCCCGAAATGGGCGGACTCGAAGCGACGCCGCAGGTGAAGAAAGCTGTCCCCACGGCGGAGATACTGATATTTACGCAGCACGACTCGACGCAGATGGTCCAGGAAGCGCAGAATGCCGGGGCGAGTGGTTACCTGCTAAAATCTCAGGCGAACTGGCTTATCGCCGCGATCGAAGCGCTCAGCCAACATAAGCCATTCTTTCAGGGCAAGAATCTGCCAAGAGCGAAATGAAGGCCGGGCTTGGCGATGAGTTTTCTGAATGCTCAAAGGAAAGATTATTCCGCGCAAGTCAGAAAAGAGTCCGCAGACAAAGCGACGCCGGACTCCTAAGTCGAATGTAAAGGAATATCGGGACTCGACCTCCGACTCGACCCGCCATCTAAGCGCTGATCTTATCGACATCGCAAATCTGGTGAGAAATATTGATGCCGCGATGATCGTCGTGGATAAGGATCTTCGCGTTTGCTGGTTTACACCCAGCGCACAGCAGATTTTCACGCTGGCTACGGGAGATATAGGACGCGCGATTACAGAACTCGAGTCCGCTGCGATTTTTGCGAAGCTCGAAAGCATGATCCGCGATGCCATTGGTAGCGCGACAACGAAGGAACGGGAGGTCAATCACATCCGGGGCGAGTGGCATTCGATTCGCGTGCGGCCGTATATGTCGGGCGGCAATAAGGTTGCGGGCGCAGTGCTGACGATTGCCAACATAGACAATCAAAAGAGACAAGCTGCCGATCAAAGGGAATCGATCGACGAGCTGCGGAGACAGTCGGAACTACTGCACCTCGCTCATGACAGCATCATCGTGCGCGATGTGAATAGCGTCATATTGTTCTGGAATCGAGGGGCGGAGGAGACGTACGGATATACCGCGGGAGAGGCGTGCGGGAACGTGTCGCATCAATTTTTGAAGACGGAATTTTCGGAACCGTTCGATCAGATGCATGAAAAGCTGTTTAACGGCGGATCTTGGGAAGGCGAACTCATCCACCGGACGCGGACAGGGAAGAGGATTACGGTCGCGAGCCGGCAGGTGTTGCAGCACGACCAGAACGGGCGCGTGGTCGGCATTCTGGAGATTAATAATGACATCACGCTCCGCAAGGAGGCTGAGGAGTCGCTACGCAACCTCTCCGCGCGATTGCTGCAATTGCAGGATGACGAGCGGCGGCGAATCGCACGAGAACTTCATGACAGTACGGGACAAAGTCTGGCGGCGTTGGTGATTCATCTATCGGCGGTGAGTGCGAGCCTGTCCGAGGCGGATGAGACGACTGCCGCCCTGCTCCGCGAGGCAATTCAGATCTCCCAGACTGCTTCCGACGAAATTCGGACGCTTTCGTATCTTCTGCATCCTCCTACGCTCGACTATGCCGGGCTAAAATCGGCGCTGGAGTGGTACATCGAAGGATTTACGCAGAGAAGCAAGGTGAAAGTAGACTTGAAGGTATCGCTGGGGCCGAACCGGCTTTCCGAAATTGAGGAAAGAACACTATTTCGGATTGTGCAGGAAAGCCTGACTAATATTTTCCGCCATTCGGGAAGTGAAACGGCGAGCGTTAGCATCACGTTGAATGCGGGAGTGGTGCGATTGGAAGTGACCGACAAGGGCAGCGGAATAGCTCCGGATATACTGCGGGCGCTGAATAGCAGCGGCGGGCAGCTGGGCGTTGGAATTCGAGGGATGAGAGAGCGGCTCCGGCAGTTGGGAGGGTGGCTGCAAATCAGGTCCCGAACGGATGGGACTACAATTGTCGCGACTTTCCCGATTCGGGAAGCTGCCGTTGGCGCTGGGAGCTAGTCCGACGAGCGCTAAAAAGTGCTAATGCAACATACCAATTGAGCTACAGGAAGACCCCTATAGACCGGCTCGGTGTACTAAAGTAGTTTGCCTAGCATGTCGTCCAATCCCGGACTACAATTGTCTAAACCAGTTCGCCCTGCTGGGAGCCCAAACATGAAAGCCCTGCGAATTTTGATTGCCGACGATCACGACCTCATGCGGCGTGGGATTAAAGGAATGCTGCAGTCGCACGCAGGATGGGAAGTCTGCGGCGAAGCTCACACCGGCCGTGAAGCTGTGGCGATGGCGCTGGAATTGAAGCCGGATATCGTCATTTTGGACATAAGCATGCCGGATCTCAACGGCGTGGACGCGGCACGGAAGATTCGCAAGGACTCGCCTACTACCGAAATTCTTATCCTCTCCGTGCATTACTCCGACCAACTGATCCGGGATATTCTCGAGGCCGGCGTGAGAGGCTACATCGTAAAGTCAGATTCGGATCGCGACCTTATAATCGCCGTCGAGACGCTGGCGACTCACAAGCCTTTCCTTACTTCGCGCGCGACAGAAGTCATGCTGACGAGCTTCAAAGAGGGAAGGATGCGCCCGGAGCTACCGACTTCTTTACGAGACCGGCTCACATCGCGCGAGCGTGAAATTGTGCAATTGCTGGCGGAGGGTAAGAGCAGCAAGGAAGTCGCGTCGTCGCTCTCCATTAGCGTGAAGACGGCGGAAACGCACCGCGCGAATATCATGCGCAAACTGCAGCTGCACACCGTCAGCGAATTGGTTCGGTACGCGGTGCGAAATCAGATCGTCGAAGCGTAGAGGTTTATTCACTTCCAGTGCGGGCTCGAATTTCTCACCGAAAGAAATGACCCTTCCGGAGCCGTTTTTCCGCTGCGGTAATCTGCTCCAGATTTAACCTTCGTTAGCTCCTTTCGTCTGTACCGCAAGCTGCGCCGAATACTACACCCTTCGCCGTATGGCCACTTTGTGCGAAGAGCAATACGCTGGCGACCGTTGAAACAAACCAGATTCGCATTCCAGCGCGACCATGGCTGGAAGTGTTCGGCCGACAAATTGAGCGGGAGGTAGGAAATGAATACAAGAATTGGAAAGTCGCTGTCACTGCTGGGGGCGTCGCTGATGCTTAGTGCGACGCTCATGGCTAGTCCGGTTCAGCAGGATCAACAACCTGCTCCGGACAACACCAAGATGAATCAGGGCGACGCGAACAAGGGCGCGGTGACGGCCGATCAGCAAAAAATGAATCCTACGGACCGCAACAATGCCAAGCAGATCCGTAGCGCGATAATGAAGGACAAGTCGCTCTCCACGTACGCGCACAACGTCAAGATTATTTCTCAGAACGGCAAAGTAACGCTTAAAGGGCCGGTTCGCTCCGAGGACGAAAAGACAAACATCGAAGCGAAGGCGGCTGCTGTAGTGGGGGCAGACAACGTTACAAGCCAGCTCGAAGTCACTCCGGCAAAGTAACAGTCAGGGCTTGGAGATGTGCCAGAAATTCCAGATATTTTAGTTTTACAAAGGAGAACACACATGGCGGGAAAAAAGACAGCAGTGTTTGGAATCTACTCGAGCCTGTCCACGGCGGATAACGCGACCGATACATTGGTCCGAAACGGATTCACCGCCGCAGACATTTCCGCGCTTCTTCCGGAAAATTTCGGCTCAAAGCAAATCGCAACGGAGAAATCTACGAAGGCGCCAGAGGGCGCGGCTACGGGGGCGACATCGGGGGCAGTCCTGGGCGGCACGCTTGGGTTGCTGGCCGGAATCGGCGCGTTGGCGATTCCGGGCGTCGGACCCCTGATCGCGGCTGGACCAATTATGGCGGCCCTTGCTGGAGTGGGCGTCGGCGGAGCTGTTGGCGGATTCACGGGAGCGCTCATCGGCCTGGGAATACCGGAATACGAGGCGAAGCGGTATGAAGGGCGCGTAAAGAATGGCGGAATTTTGCTGTCCGTTCACTGCGATACGTCTGAAGATATTAAGCGCGCTAAGGACATCATGAAGATCACTGGCGCGGAGGATATTTCTTCGACAGGTGAAGCAGCGTCGTCTGATACTTCGAGGACTAGCGAGGAAGCGCGACGCACGGCGTCGGGTCGATAGTCGAATCGTTTTCTGCGGGGAGGAGTTTCGTTCGCGGAACTGCTCCCCGCTGTTTGTTGTAACAACACGTTAAGAAATTCGAGGTCAGAAGTTCGAGCTAGATGCATTCAATCGAAACACTGGAGGAACTCATGAGCAAGGACATGCAGTGGACACAATCGCTGACGGCATTTGCGGTCGGACTGGGCGTAGGCGCCGCTGTTGCGGTATTCCTCGCGCCGCGATCGGGAAGCGAGACGCGCGAATATCTGATCAACAGCGCGAAGGACGGGTTGGATAGTGCGGTTGCGGCCGGGCAGCGATTGACGCGGCGCGCGCAAGAGGAGATCGAATTCGCGAAAGAACAAGTGAAGGATCAAGTTCGCCAGGTAAAAGAGCAAGTCCGCGAGGCGAAAGATCAAGTACGACAAGCAACCGAAGCGGGCGAGCGCGCTTATCGCGAATCGCTGAAAACACCGGTTTAATTCCAGACTGAGAGTCTTGGGCGGCACAATTCGAAGCGGTCTGGACCACGTACAATGTATAGTGGACGCCGCAGGGTGGCGTCTAAAGCTACGTGAGGAGGATATCTAGTGGCGGAAGAAGCGGAACCGCAAGAGCGTAAAGTCACGCGCGAGGAACTGATTAAGCTGTTAAACGAAGATTTGGCCCGAGAATATCAGGCCATTATTTCTTACGTGGTCTATTCCCAGGTGCTTAAAGGCGCGGCGTACATGAACATCGCCGGGGAACTTGAAAAGCATGCCACTGAAGAACTGAACCACGCTCTGGTTATTTCAAACCAGATTGATTATCTCGGCGGGATGCCAGCCGTTCAGCCGAAACCCGTCCGTACCTCCGAGAAGGCTACGGAGATGTTGAATTTCGATCTCACGAATGAGAACGAGACGATCCGGAATTATCGCGAAAGGGTGCGCCAGTGCGAGCAATTGGGCGAATACGCCATGGCCGAGCATATTCGCGATATTCTGATTGACGAACAAGACCATCAAATCGCGCTGGCCACCGCGCTAGGCGAAGACACTCCGAACGTAAATTCTGGGCGGGGTGCGAAGAAAACAGGCGACGAGAAAAAGAAATAGGGCGGAAATAGAGCGGGAACCGGAACGAATCACGAGGCCCATCAGGAGAGACCATGAAAAAGACATCGGCAAAAGATAACGATTTCCTAACCAGCGTGGCTGAGTCGATTGGTTCGACCCTCGGAGCTGTGGCAGCGAAAGTCGGCGCGACAACTCGTCCGGTTCGCCGGCGGGCGACACGCCGCAAGCCTGCCGCGAGGCGGCGTTCCGCGTCTTCGAAGATCCGGCGCGCTACTACAAAGACGAAGACCGCGTCCGCGAGAGCTTTGCGTAGGGTCAAGAAGGCGGTTAGCCGTACAAGAGGTAGCCGCGGCCGCAAGAAGTCGTCCAGATAGCGTCGATTCAGCTCGACCTTAATTTACGGAACTAGTTCACGGAGCGTATAAATGCGACAACTCACGTCGTTTATGTTCGTGCTCGCGTTTGCTTTAGCAACTCTTAGCGGCTGCTCGGCGAGTCCCACGAAATCGCCCGATGTCACCGACAGCATTCGAAAATCCCTCGACCAAGCCGGCTTGAAAAGCGTCTCGGTCAGCCAGGATAGGGATAAGGGCGTGGTGACTTTGACCGGTCAAGTACCGGCCGACAGCGATAAAGCGCAAGCCGAATCGATCGCTAACTCGATGGCGGCAGGTCAAGTGGTGGCGGACCAGATTACGGTCGTACCGCCAGGCGCAGAACACGACGCCAAGGCCATGAATTCCGATTTGGATGAAGGCATCGAAAAGAATTTGGACGCCGCGCTGATTCAGAACGGACTGAAAAAGAGCGTGGATTATAGCGTGAAGAGCGGCGTGGTGACCCTGAAGGGCGAAGTAAATTCACAATCCAAGCGCGCGTTTGCGCAGAAGGTAGCAGCAGGCGTTCCGAACGTTCAGCAGGTGGTCAACGAGCTGCAGGTGAAGGATCAGAAGGCGAGTTCGACCAGGTAGGGCGCCCGTCGGAAGCGCCTTGGATCGCAACAAGTGTGCCGCCGGCGTCGGCTTTGAAGCCGTGCGCTACGAGTGCTGCGTGCGCGAACTTGCCAGCGCGGAAACATCATAGAGCATCCACCCGAACCGCAGATCCCTCGCTTGGCTCGGGATGACAACGTTTATAGTTTTTCCGCAAGCAGTTAGCCGACCCCCGGGGGGCTTCTGTCACACGTTTCTAATCGGTCAGGACCTTTGCGAGGGATTTGTACACTTCCAGGCGGCCGTTCTTGTCGTAGTGGATGTAACCCGCTTTTCTGAATTTATTCATGAAGAGATTTACGCGCGGCCGAGTGGTTCCCACCATCTCGGCGAGAGTGTCCTGAGTAATTTTGGACATGAGCGGCACGTCAGTGATTCCCCTTACATACTCGGCCAGTAGCAGCAGCGTCCGAGCAAGCCGCTTCTCGCTGGAGTTAAACAAGTGATCGATCAAATCTTGCTCGATGCGGTGATTTCGTCCGAGCAGATAGGTGATGAAGCGCGAACAAACAGAAGGCTCTTCCTCAATGATCTTCAGCATCTTATCGCGGCTTATGACCATGATTAAGCTGGGTACAAGGGCGACGGCTGAAGTAGAATAAAACGTCCTGCTTCTTATGCAGTTTTCTCCGAAAAAGTCGCCACGACCTAAAAAACCGAGAACACCCGCTCTGCCTCGACTCGAAACGAGAGTCAACTTTACGACGCCTTGCTGGATGTAATGAACGGCCGTGCATTTGTCTCCCTGGGAAAAAATTGTCGCGCCTGCGTCGAACTGCTCAGGACTCGTCGCGGGCAGGCCCTCGGGAAAGGAAGGCTTGGCTTTGTCCACCCGTTTCCGTGTCTTCATTTTCGACCTCATTTAATAATTGCGACCACTTGCTGCGTAGTCTCTTCGGCTTTGATTCCATCCTCGACGCCGGATATTACATTTGACTTGACTGTTTCTGCCGCTCCACTTGTAACTTGCACAAAACGTTGAGTCTGTTCAAGGTTAGACAGACAGCCGGGAGGCCAAGATATACAATTCAGAACCAATAAGGCGAGTGGACAATTAATGGCATTTGTCCGCGCGTCTGAATCCGCGCCCAGTCGAGGCGAGTTATGAACTTGGGTTACGACATATTCAAGAAACTCGATGATGGCAGCCCGTTATGGGTCATGCAGGTTGCGACGCTTGAAGAAGCGAAGAAGCAACTCGAGGCGCTGGTACGCGCGACACACGCGGCGCACTTTATTCGAGATGCCTCGAACGGCGAGATCGTTGCTCAATTGGGCCCCACCCCGTCTGCATGAACCGTTCAAGCGCGAACAAATGCTGCGCCCCGCCGCAAGAGTGCTATACCTCTAAACCGTACAGGGTTCTCTGTATTCTTTAATTTTCCTAAAGTTGGAATAATCAATGACATCGGGATGCAATTAGGTGGAGATGATGAATTCCTTACAGGAGTGCTGTCGCCAAATGGCTACGTAGCCCACGATAAACGAACAACATGAGTACGATGAACATTCCCGCCTCCGATCCGCCAGATTTTGCGCCCGCCGCAAATTGGAATGAACACGAATCCCACGGGCATTCCGTTCAATTCTACGCAGAAGACAAGTCGCTGATTGAAGGGCTGAGCAAATTTGTGGGAACGGCTCTCGGCGGGGGCGATGCGGCTATCGTGATTGCCACGAAGGCGCATTGCGAAGCGTTGACGCAGAGGTTACAGGCTCGCGGTCTGGATACAGCGAAGGCTGCCATGCAGGGCCGATATATTGCGCTCGACGCGGCCGTAACGTTGGCGAAGTTCACGGTGGACGGCTGGCCGAATGCGGAGCGCTTCGCCGAGCTCGTCGGTGGATTTCTCGAGCAAGCTCAATTTGCGTCCGAAGGCGGGAATTCGCGCGTTGTCGCGTTTGGCGAGATGGTAAGCCTATTGTGGTCGCAGGGAAAGCGGGAGGCGGCCATCTATCTCGAACAACTGTGGAATGATCTAGCCAAGACGCACAGTTTTTCTCTTCGATGCGCCTATCCGATTGGAAGTTTCGGAAGTGAGGCGGATGGCGAGCCGTTTTTGAAAATGTGCGCAGAGCACGCGAGCGTGATTCCTAGTGAGAGCTACACGCAGCTGGTCACTGACGAGGAGCGGCTTCGAAACATCTCGCATCTGCAGCAACAAGCGCAGGCTCTTCAAACCGAAAAGGCGCAGCGCAAGCAAGCTCAGCAATCGTTGCGGCGCCGCGAGTCGGAGTTGGCCGACATTCTCGAAAACGCGGTGGAAGGCGTGCAGCAAGTGGGTCCCGATCAAACTATCTTGTGGACCAACAAAGCGCTGCTGAATCTTCTCGGTTATTCGGCTGAAGAGTACGTGGGCCGGCAACTCGGTGAGTTCCACGTGAACCAGCATGTTTTCGAGGAGTTCTGGACGAAGCTCATGCGCCGGGAAGACATCTACGATTTTCCGACGGAACTGCGCTGCAAAGATGGCTCGATCAAGCAGGTGGTGATCCACTCGAACGGGCTCTGGGAAGATGGGAAGTTTGTGCACACGCGATGCTTCGTCCGCGATGTAACTGAGCGCAAGCGTCTTGAAAATTCGCTACGCAATTCCGAGAAGCAAGCGGCGATGGGACGAATGGCCGCCATCATAGCGCACGAAATCAACAATCCCCTGGATACAGTGACGAACGTTTTTTATCTTCTTCGTGATCATCCATCACTCGACGAAGACGCGCGCGGACTGGCACGCATTGCCAATGATGAGATGGCCCGAGTGCGGCATATTGCCAAGCAGACGTTAGCGTTCTATCGAGACTCTGAAAGCCCAATTCCAGTGTCGTTGCGCCGCATTCTGGAAGATGTGCTCGGTGCGTATTACCGCCAAATACGGTTGAGCCGCGTATCCGTCGAGCGGCACATGGACGGCGACGATCTCGTTCTTGGCTTTCCGGTGGAGTTGCGGCAAGTTTTCATAAATTTGATTGGAAACGCGCTTCAAGCGATGCCGGATGGCGGCACGCTGCGAGTGAGCCTGCGGCTTTGCCAGGAGTACGCACCGGGTAGCGGGCGCTCCGGGATCCGCGTGAACATTACGGATACGGGCGTCGGCATTCCGGTGAAGAACCGGCGCAGAATCTTCGAGCCATTTTTCACTACCAAGGCTGACAAGGGAACTGGATTGGGCTTGTGGGTCAGCCGCGGAATCGTGCAGAAGCTCGAGGGAGCTATCCGGTTTCGCTGTATGAAGACGCGAGGACGAACAATGACATCATTCGCGGTTTTTATCCCGACGGATGGAATGAGCGTTCCCGTTGAGTAATTTAATGAGTAATCCTGACGCTGCCGGCCTCGAGCTTGACGCTGTACCTCACGTGGGGCCAGAAATGGCCCCAGAGATGGCAAAGATACTTTGCATAGATGATGAGGCGTCGGCGCTGAGCATTCGCAAGCGCGTTTTGGAATCTGCGGGTTACCGCGTTGTGGCTGCACGATCGGGCGACGAAGGCCTCGAGCGATTTCGTGCTGAGTCATTTGACCTGGTGATTCTGGATTACTGGATGCCGGGCATGCATGGAATCGCCACGGCTCGCCAACTGAAGAAGATAAACCCGGCGGTTCCTATGATTATTTTGTCGGGCCTGTCGCAATTGCCGGATGAGACGATTGGCGTTGCGGAGCGCTGGATTTTGAAGGATGAAGGGCCGGAGTATCTGCTGAACGCTATTGATGCGTTACTAAAACGCGCTTCTTGACTGCTGTTTAGAGAATTTCCTGCCGATTTCTTCGCAACTTCCACGAACGGATTACCATCGGTGTCGAGCGATTGGCATCCGCGGGACGGTCGCCCGGCCGAAGTCCACCGTTGCAAGGCCCTGAAATTTAACTTCCGAGATGCCCGCGCTCAGTCCTTCTCCACGTTCCAGACGTAGAGAAATTGTTCGTCTGTCGCCGTCGCCACATTGCGATGGCTCTTGCGCGTGGCTCGATTAAGCGCGGAGCGCACGTTCTCTTTTGAGTCTCCGAGATCCGCGAGAGGCACTTTGATGGCAGCGCCTGCTTTCAGGCGATCGAGGTCGCGGAGAATCAGGGTCACGATCTGTTTGTGCTTTCCGTTGCGCGAGTTGGGAACGTCCAGTTGCGCTACGGTCTTGAAATGGGCTTCTGTACGCGTCGTGCTCATAACTTCTCCCTTCGTACCTAACGTAAAACTAACGTAGCGTAATCCTAGCGCATGCGAAAATTGCGTGTCAAGAGATTTTTTAAGCTGTAGTCGCGTACGGGGAGCTATCGAATCGAGCGTCGTCCTGCCGCCTCGCTGCGCTCTCGACAGCACTAATCCCGCTAAATGGGCTGCTTTCCTTGCCAAAGAATTAATTAAAGAGTCTCCCCGTACCATTTCAAGCTTGCTACGGTTGAGTTGTTCGAATCGCTAGTTGTTTCAGAGGAGGCCCGATCATGAGGGAAGCGCAAACATACTTCGAACAGGTACCGACGACGGTAGTCGAAAAAATACTTGCACGAGAAAAAGCGAAACGTGTAACTGACCCAGGGGTTGCTAAGGCGGCCACCGAGCGGAATGAGGACGAAACCGAGGATGACACTGCGGCGTCCTGATAAGCATGGCTGCCGAAACTCTATATAACTGCCGAGATTTGCTGGCACGGCGAAAGAGGAGGCAAGGATGGCGACGCAGGCGATCGGGACGGGGCAGGGCAGTCAGTCGGCAGCACGCGGACGATGGGAGAAGATGATGGATACTTCGACGGACGGTATTCTCGAATTCCTGGAACAGAATGAGAAATGGTGGAAACAAGCGGCGGAAACTTGCGAACGAACCGCTGTTGATCTCGCTACTGGCGAGAAGGAAGCATGGCAGCTCTTGGGCGCGGTATACCGCGAGCGAGCGGAAAAGCACGAGCGAATCATCGAGCGACTACGCCAGAACACAAATGGGGAGCATATCCAAGCGGCTTCGGGCATCGAGGCTGATGGCGTGCACGGCTAAGCTGGCGGCATAGACCGCGCTTCGCCCCCGCTACGCTCGAAAGTCGGCCGGTTCCGTGATCTGGCGTAGATAGAGGTGACATAGCAACGCCGGCCTTTAATTGTTCTCATCGTTTTTTGTTTCGTTCCATCCCGTTCAGTGTAACCCGCGAATTCCACTCACAATAAAAGCCAACGATGCGAGCAGCATCACCGTCGTCGCAGCCCAGCCGACAACACGCAGATAAGGCGAAAGCGAAAATTTCCCCACGATGGCGCTATTCGCCGACATAATCATCAGCATGACCATGAGAGGAACGGCGACCACTCCGTTGATCACAGCGGACAAGAAAAGAGCGCGTATCGGGTCCATTCCAAAAAAATTCAGGCCGATTCCGATGAGTGTGGCGGCCACGAGGACAGCGTAGAATTTTGGCGCTTTGCGCGGCTTGCTTTCCAGGCTCGCGCGCCAGCGAAAAGTTTCGGCTACCGCATACGCCGCCGAACCAGCCAGGACAGGCACCGCCAATAATCCAGTACCGACAATTCCCATTGCAAAAAGAAGGAAAGCGAACTTTCCGGCGAGCGGCTGTAAGGCTTTGGCGGCATCCGCAGACGTCTGGATATGCTGTCCAGCCCCTGCGGCGTGCAGGGTAGCGGCTGTGGTCAGGATGATGAAGAACGCCACCAGGTTCGAGAAACCCATGCCAATTTTCGTATCCATAGCGATGCGACGAAGTTGTTCGGGAGCCTCAGCAGGGTCTCGGCTGAGAGAATGTTCGGCCCTGTTGACTCGAACGTCTTCGGCTTCTTCCGATGTTTGCCAGAAAAATAGGTAAGGGCTGATTGTGGTGCCGAGAACGGCTACCAACGCCATCCAGTATTCGCCAGTCCAGGAAACTGACGGGATGATGGTCGAGCGCAGCGCCGTTCCCCAAGGAACGTGAACGACGAAAGCGGTGGCGACGTAAGCGAACAGCACGATCGTCAGCCACTTCAAATAGTCAACATATCTTCTATATGGAATGAAGACTTGGAGAAGAAGCGACAGCAGTCCGAAGATCAGCACATAGATGTTGATCGATCCTCCGAAGACGAGTTGGGCGGCCGCGCCCATCGCCGTTACATCCGCGCCGAGGTTGAAAATATTCGCCGCGCAAAGAAGAAAGACCAAGCCGTAAAGAACCGGCTTCGGATAATGCTTGCGAAGATTTTCAGCGATTCCTGCGCCGGTGATTCGCCCAAGGCGGCCGCAGATTTCCTGAATCGCGGCCATGAGAGGAAATGAAAAGAGCATGGTCCAGAGCATGCCCATTCCGAATTGCGAGCCCACTTGAGAATATGTGGCGATGCCGCTTGGATCGTCATCGGCGGCGCCGGTGATTAAGCCCGGACCCAGGCGGAGAACTAAATTGGCGGCGCCTTTGACAGCGCCGTGTCTCGGCTTTCTGCCGCGCTTTTTTACCGGCGCCGGGGATCCAGGCATTCAATTCTCCAGAAGTTCATAATGGTGGCGAAAAACCGGGCCTACAGCTTCAAATTTGTGCTCTGTTCAGAAATTCCTGGATTTCTAACTGCGCAAGCATTGCTACCGCGCGAGTAGCGCGTTGTATTCTGATGTGGTGCCGACTACGGGAAAGCAGCATCGTAAGGCGATCAGCAGAGGCCGAAAACTCGAATATTTCACTATTGCCTGGAACAGTATAGAAGCGCTCATCGCCGTGGTGGCGGGAGCGCTCGCCGGAAGCGTCTCTCTGGTCGGCTTTGGCGCCGACAGCTTCATCGAGGTAGTCTCCGGCAGTGCTTTGCTTTGGCGCATGTCAGTTGGTCAGGAAAATCCCAAGCGAATACGACGCGAAAGGATCGCGCTTAAGATTGTCAGTTTCTGTTTGCTTGCCTTGGCGCTTTATATCAGCGTCGAATCAATCGAGGCCTTGGTGCATGCAAAAAAGCCTGAAGCGAGCATCATCGGCATCGTTCTCGCGTGCGGTTCGCTGATCATTATGCCGTTTCTCTCGCATTTCAAAAGAAAAGTCGCCTATCAGCTCGATAGCGCCGCGATGCACGCGGATGCTCGGCAAACACAATTCAGCTTGTACCTATCCGGTATTTTGCTGGTGGGTCTCATCGCTAACGCCGTTTTGGGTTGGTGGTGGGCCGATCCGCTGTGTGCCCTGGCGATGGTGCCGCTGATCGCGAAAGAGGGACTCGACAATCTTGCGGGCAAGGCCTGACGGAGGCCAATCTACTTCTTTTTCGGGACCTTTGCGCCCTTCTTGCGCGCTTCCGAAAGGCCGATGGCGATGGCCTGTTTGCGGCTCTTCACCGTGCCGCCTTTTCCGCCCTTGCCTGATTTCAGCGTGCCCTTCTTTTCCCTGTGCACCGCGCTTTTGACGCTTTTTCCTGCTGCTTTCCCATATTTCGCCATTTGTTTCCTCCTTGAACAGAATCGAAGTTGAATTAGATGGATATCGGGTAAAAAGATCTCTATTCCGCGCCTGGTGCAGAGGCCCTCACCAATTGCGGAGGCGTGGCGACTGGTTCCTTGGATATTTCCTGCTTCTTGTCAGGTCTGCGAGTTATCTTCACTTGTGGAGTTGTAATAGGCCGGTTCGTCTCGGCTGACTCCAATATGGCCCGCATGATGCGAACGTCCGCCAGACCCTCTTGACCGGATGGCTCCGGCTCTTTGTTGTTCAGAATGCGGTTCGAGAAATAGACGAGCTCAGGAGCGAATTGATCGGTCTTTTTGAATGTCTTGCGGGTTGTCTTGCCGCCGACTATGACTTCGTATTTTATGGCTTGCGCCATTTCATAAGCAGGATCCATTTTCAGGACGCCTTTAGTCCCGATGACCTCAAAGACAGATCGGGGGGCCGCGCCGAAACTCGAAGTGAAGGAAGCAATGCGGTCGTCCGGGAACTTCATCAAGCAACTCGTCATTTCGGGAACTTCTTTAAATCGCTTGTCATTTGAACTCGAATTCCAGGCAAACACTTCGAGCGGCTCCGCTTTGAAAAGATATCGCGCTGCATTAATGCAGTAGACGCCCATATCGTAGAGGGGTCCGCCGCCGACATTTTTCTCAAGGCGCGAATTCCCTGGTTTTACCTGCTGCGAGAACACCGAGGTGAATATTCGAGGCTCACCGATTTTGCCGGAATTGACGACGTCAATTGCTTGCAAATTTCCCGGGTCCAAGTGCAGACGGTAGGCGATCATTAGTTTGACGTGCCCGTCTTCCGCATCCGCGATCATGGCCTCGCATTCGACTTCATCGAACGCCATTGACTTCTCGCACAGCACGTGAATTCCGGCGCGTGCGGCGGCTCCAGAGTAGGCCCGGTGCATGTTGGTGGGCAAAGCGACGTACACAGCATCGATCTCGCCGCTTCTTAGGCAATCGGCGTATTGCTCGTAGGAGTAGGTGTGCTTGACCTTATATTTCCGCGATAGCGCCGCCAGCTTCTTGGGAGCGCCGGATACGAGTGCAGTCAGTTCGGAATTTTCTCGCGCCTGAGCAAACGCGGGCAATACTGCGACCTGTGATATGTAGCCCAAACCGACCACTGCGTACCTGATCTTTTTCTTGTTCTTATGCGCTGAGCGCGCCGCGTGGGCCATCTACGGGTTCCTCCACAATTTATCGCGGAGGAATCTTACAGCAGGGATCCGCAAAAAGGGATACACAGGAAAGGGTAGATTTGCGGTTAAGTTTGAGTATCGAAAACGGTTGGGAGTGCTGCCTACGATCGCCCGCGAGCTAACGATCAAGTCGCCAAGCGAATTACCGCGCTCGGCCTGCAACCGCAACAAGAGATCGCTCGGCCGCTTTACGCCTGGCTTGCAGCTCTGCGCATACAACTTCTTCCAGTTCCTGCACTGATTTCGTCACCGTGGAAAGAACGTCCACGCGTGTGGCGCCGCTTAGATGCTCGACAACCTGAAGCATGCAGCGCACAGCCTCTGCCTTCACTCGTAACTCGTAAACGAAGTCGCACGAACCTGGTACTGCTGCTGCCTCACGCGGATGCGCGGAGTGGCTGATATTATCCACCAGTGACGCGAGTCCGCTCAGGCGTTGGCGCATGTTAAGTAGCGCTTGGTCTTCATCAGAACCGTCCCACCGCGGTACTGGGCACTGTCTGCGGAATTCGAGAGTCTTGGCCTGTGCACTCATCTTTGGACTCCTTATGGGGACAACCTTGCCAGCATCGCTCGTACGGGAGAATTGATTGATGGAAATTATCACGGAGTAAGTGAACTACGAGTGTCGCACGCGGAGAATGCCCTTGAACCCTTAATTCGCCTAAGGAAGATACTGTAATGCGGAATTAGGCACATTTCGTGAGCTTTCAGAGCAGTTTGGCCATAACCGCAAGCCTTTAATTATGAGGTAGTTGGAAGCTTTCCTAGAGAACTCAGTGCAAGCCGCCAGGGAGGTGGAAGAGAGGCAAGGGATGCGGCCTCGCCTCTCTCGCGGATGGAGGGTATTCGGAGACTGACCTACACGAAGCTATGGTTATGCCGTGCGCTGATCCGCCGCCAGCACAACGACTCCTCCTACAAGCGCGATCACGCCGATGATGGGCGGCAATGGAATGGTCTTGTGCTCTTGCTTCGTAGCGTGAATCGGGCCTATATCCACGACTTTCTTGTGCGTGGTATAGGTGATGCCCTGATAACCGAGAGAGATAATTCCAACGATGAGCAAGATGATTGCTATGACCGATGCAGGTCGCATAACATTCCTTGGGTTCTCAAAATCGCCGTTCTCGAGAGTGTACGTTCATCGAGAGTGTACGTTCGTGTTGAGGTTCCTATCGCGCGGGCATTCTGGCTACTGCGACAATTAGAGTGTCAGCGTCGAAAAAGCAATACCCAGTGGGCCGGAACTGCGCTCACGCCCTGTTAACCAGGCCGCCGACAAGGGCCACAAGAAACAAAACAAGAAATAGGTAGAAAAGAAGCTTTGCGATTCCGGCCGCGGCAACCGCAATGCCGCCGAAACCGAAAACCGCAGCTATGATCGCGACCACGAAAAACGCCAGCGCCCAACGCAACATGTTTCCTCCTCACGAAAGCGGTGATTTGGTCCCATTCGGCTCGCCACGTTTGTACTCTGCCGTTTTCGAATGCTCCATACTGAGAAAACCCTAGAATATTGGCCGCGTTAGTTGAGACTAGAACTCCAATTAGCGGGCCAAAATTGGCAACACACACTCGCATTTATCAAAATCCTAAGGTCAGTCTCACGATGCACTATTAAGGCCCAGTAAGGCCCAGCCGCCCGATTAGCCCTACGCTATGAACGCGCCCGACTTGAGTAGTTCCATGTATTTTCCCGAATCGCCCTTCATGGTTTCCTGAATGCGACAGAAGTCCTTACCCGTTCCGTATGGATGAAATTTCAAGGAGGCTTTCATGAACTGGGATCAAGTCGAAGGCAAGTGGAAGCAAACATCGGGAAAAGTGAAAGAGAAGTGGGGCAAGCTGACCGATAGCGATTTGACGGTCATTAACGGCAAGCGCGATCAGCTAATCGGAAGAATTCAGGAACGGTACGGAATCGCCAAAGAAGAAGCTCAGAAACAGGTGGACGAATTTACGAACACGCTCCAATTCGACTCGACGATGGACGACGCCGCTTATGGCACCGGCGCTGAGAAAGCGCGTGGAACAACCGGCAGCCGCTGAGCGGCGGAGCCAACGGAACCGTAAATAAAATGGATTGCAACTCGAGCCGCGGACGACAACATCCGCGGCTCGACGTAATAAGAGGAAAGAAAAAATCAACGAGGTGAAAACGTGAGCTGCACAAATGTTGAACCGTCAAGCTTCTCATCACCGGTGACTGCGCTGCCGATCCGCCAACGGCACAGCGTAACCGCGGCGCGCATACGTAGTGAACATCCCGCGACGACAAATGAGATTTCCAAGCGCGAGCTCGACAACTCGCAGCGCTGCGCGTTTCGTCTCGCGTTTCGGATTACGCGGATCAAAGAAGACGCCGAAGACGTTCAACAAGAAGCGCTGCTGAAAGCCTTTACGCACGCGAGCCAATTCGAAGGGCGCTCTCGCGTTACCACGTGGATTTCGCGGATCGCCATTAATGAAGCTTTGATGTGCCTTCGGAAGCGGCGCGACGCTTTACATGTGCCGCTTGAAGATTTTATGAGCGCGGACGACTCCCCGAGTATCAAATTCAATCTTTCCTCGCCATTCGAAAGTCCCGAGGCAGCGTATTCGAGGATGGAGGTGCGCGAAATGCTTAAAGGCGCATTGAGCCAGCTTCGGCCAATTTATCGCGACGTTTTCACAATGCGAGTTCTGGATAATCTCTCGACGACGGAGGCGGCCCAGGCCGGCCACCTTTCCGTCAGCACTGTGAAGACGCGTATGCGGCGTGCGCGAATGCAGCTACGGAAAATTTTGCGAGAGGCGCACCAAGAACATCTGTTGAATCAACCGCAGGCGTAACTGGCAGCGCAAGATTGCGCAAGGTCTTCTTCGTCAATCGTGGAGAACGACGCTCAGCAGGGAATTATTGATTTTGATTTCGCCGTTGTACTTGATAAAACCGAGCTTCCTGAATTTGTTCATGAAGAAATTGACGCGTGAACGCGTCGTGCCGATCATCTCCGCAAGCGTCTCCTGGGAAACTTTGGCGAGCACCTTTTGAGGGTGGCTTTGCGCCCCGTAGCGCGCGAGCAGCAATAGCGTGCGCGCCAGACGTTTTTCAGTGGAATTGAAGAGCTGGTCTATCAGATCTTCCTCGACGCGGATATTTCGTGCCAGCATGTAGGCGATAAAGCGGTCGGAAAATTCGTGTTCTCCGTGCAGAACGCGAAACATCTCGCCTTTTTCAATTACCAGCACGGTCGTGTCTGCGATCGCGGTCGCCGTCGCCATGCAGATGGACTGGCCGGCCAGGCATCCCTCTCCAAAAAAATCGCCCGGGCCCAGAATTGCTACCACCGCCTCTTTGCCGGACTCGTTCACCACAGTTAGCTTGACACTGCCTTCCTGAATGTACATCACACTCTTGGCGGCATCGCCCTGCGCGAAGACGGTTTCTTTCCTATCAAACTTGCCGACTTTTCTTCCGAGACCTGTGGAGTCGAGAAACGACTTCACATCAAACGCGGATCTTCTTGAATTCGTTTTTCGAGGAGAGCGCGAGGTCTTAGCGGCGACACGCGTACTCTTACTTGCGGAAGACTGCATACCTCAGAATAGCATGACAGCGAGCGCTGCACACTGTGCAATATTGCACAGTCTAATCGGAGACACGTAACAATTCATCTGTTCCACCGCGATACATCTTGTTGCCAATGCCACCGCACGCTACTCTGCGCGCAAGGAATCCACGGGATTCACCGTGGCGGCGCGCCGGGAAGGCAAATAGCACGCTAAGTACGCGGTGACAAGAACGCCAGCTGTCACAGCGGCGTAAGTGACGGGATCCACCGGGTTGACATTGAACAGGAGTGACGACATCAAGCGCATGGCCGCGAACGCTGCAATGAGGCCGCAGCCGACGCCAATCCCCGTGAGCCATAGCCCCTGGCGCACGAACATCGAAATGAGCGACGTCCTTTGCGCGCCAAGCGCCATGCGAATGCCGATCTCCCGCGTGCGCTGCGACACCGAGTACGCAATGACGCCGTAAATTCCCACCACGCCGAGCAGCAGCGCCATGCCTCCCGCGACGCCGAGCATGATCAGCGTAAAAGAAGTGCGCGCCATCGAGCGCGTGTAATAGTGGCCGAGCGTGTAAACATCCGCAAACGGCACATTCGAATCGGAGGACCAGGCGGTCTGGCGCACTTCATTCAAGAATGCCTGCGAGCCGGCTCGGGGGCTGCGTATCACGAACGCGATGCCTCGATGTAGGTTTTGTTTCTCCCCCTCGAAGCGGTCCATCATGACCGGCCAATAGACAGATGTGGGCGCTGGCTGGCTCACGCCATCGTCGTGTATGTCGCCGACCACGCCAACGATTTCGCGCCAATCGTCTGTGGTAGCGACTCGAATTCGCTTACCGATCGCGTTGCGAGCGTCATGCCAATACTCTCGTGCGAAATTTTCGGAAATAATCGCGACCGGCAATCTCTGGTAAGTATCCGTCCACGTCAGATCGCGGCCGGCAACGAGCGGTGTGCCCAACGTCGCGAAGAATCCGGGCGAAATGAATTTGAAGCGCCGAACCGGTGGCAACTCTCCTTCCGCGTAGGCGCGGTCTTCTGCGAAAAGCACATCATTCGAGCTGTTTCCATCCATGGGAATAGAGGTCGAGAAGCTCACTGACGACACGCCAGGAATCGCGGCGAGCTTGTTCACAAGTTCCTCATCCATGCGAACGAGGCGCTCTCGATCGGTATCCGGCACTTGCGTCGTCGGAACATAGAAACGGAACGTCTGCACCGCATCCGGCGCGACAAAACCTGGCGGAACGTGCATCAGAGCGCGAAAAGTCCGAATCATCAGCCCGGAGCAAATCAACAAAACCAGCGCCATCGCCACTTGCACAACAATCAAAGTGTTTCGCGCGCGATGTTGCTGGCGGCTTTGGCTGAGTGTGCGTCCTCCCTCGCGCAGGCCCGTGTACAAGTGCGCGCCGGCGTACTTGAAAACCGGAATCGAGCCGAATAGTAAACTCGAAAAAAGTGCGATGGCCAGCGTAAACAAAAGCACCGGCATATCAATTCCAATTTCGTGCAGCCGTGGAAGTCCCGTGGGCGCCATCGCCACAAGTATTCGCAACGCGCCATAGGCAAGCGCCAATCCCAGCAGGCTTCCGAGAAGACCCAGAACGGCGCTCTCGAACAGCAATTCGCCTGCGATGCGTCTCCATCCCGCTCCCAGAGCGCCGCGTATCGCCAATTCCTGGCGGCGTCCGTCCACGCGCACGAGCAGCAAGTTCGCGACGTTCGCGCAAGCGATCAAAAGCACCATGGCGATCGAGCCCATCAGAACCCATAACACGTTGCCCACATCGCCGACGACGTCCTGCTTGAGCGGCCGCAAGTTGGGCGCGATGTTTGCTTTCTCGAAGAGCGCCAAGCTAAATCCTTCCGGCGCGGGGAAACTTCGATTGGCGATGGGGAGCAGGCGTGCCACATCTGCGCTGGCTTGCGCCATCGTTACGCCGGGCTTGAGACGCGCAAGTCCTTGATAGCTGAAATTACCGAGCTTTACTTTGTTGCGATCGAACCGGAAAGGCACGACAAGCGACAGATCATCGTAGTCGAGAAAATGAAAGCCACGCGGAAGTACGCCGATAATTTGGCGAGGCTTTCCGTCGAGCGTGATGGAGCGCCCGATTACGGCAGAATCTCCGCCGAATTTCTGGCGCCAGTATCCATAGGTCAGCAGCACGGTTTCCGGCGAGCCCGGCGAATCGTCGTCGCGCGTGAACAATCGACCAAGAGCCGGAGTGACACCCAAGATCGGCAGCGTGCCGTCGGTGACGTCGAGGCCCCGCACTTGCTCGGGCTCTCCGGCGCCGGTGACGCTAAGCGAATCGCCGTTGTACATTCCGATATCTTGAAACGTGGCACTTTGTTCGCGATCGATGAAGTAATTCGAGGGCGACATGTTCAGTTCCTTGATGCCGACGCCCGGCGCCGTGTGCCACACCCCAATCAGTTGTTCCGGATGCGGATAGGGCAGCGGCTTCAGCAGCACGCCTTCGAGGACGCTGAAAATAACCGTGTTCGCGCCCACGCCGACCGCCAGCGTGATCAGTGTGATGGCGGCGAAGACCGGTGCGCGGCTGAGCCTGCGCAGCACTTGTCTAAGTTGATCGTTCAAGTTTGCCACGTGCCAATCCTCCCAGCCGAAGAAGTTGCCTTCACAATCGGGCTCGCGTCAGTGCCAACAGGCTCGACAGTGGTCGAACGAAGCCTTGCGCGTGCGAGGCCTGCCTGCAGCAGTAGGTACGACGGGGAGGGCTGAAAAGTTTAATTTGTTTCGTTTGACCTGGCGCGCAGATTGGGTAGGTTGCGGCAAAAATCATAACGCCGTCATCCCGAGCGAAGCGAGGATCCCTCTTGTTTAGGCGCTCGCCAAAGAGGGATTCCTCGTTGCTGCGCTCCTCGGAATGACCGCGATTTTGGTTTTTCCGCAACCTCTCGTGAGCTAGATGCGTAAATCTTGGAGTCGCGTAAATCGCGCGGATGGTCTGATAAAAGTAGGCGATTAGATCGCCTGGAGGGCTTTGCGCAACGACTGGTGCACTTCCAATCCACCGTCGTAATCAATGAATCCTTTTTTTCTGAAACGATTCATGAATAAGTTAATCCGGGGACGAGTAGTCCCGACCATCTCCGCCAAAATTTGGTGGTTTAGAACGGGAATCTCGGCAGCGGCTGGGCCGTCTTCATCGAGATGCGCCAACCGCAGAAGCACGCGCGCGAGCCTCTGTTCAGCAGACGCTGTCAGCAGTTCCGCCACATGGTCCTGATACTTCTGAAGGCTGGAAAGCAAATAAGCTACCAGTGAATTTGACGTTTTATTCTTTTTGCGAAGTATTTCGAGCATCTTTTCTTTCTGGACGACGCGTATGGAACTCGCCGTCAAGGCAACGGCCGTGGACATCCGCAGCGGATACCCGGCCAGGCAAAGCTCTCCAAAGAAATCGTTTACTCCCAGTATCGCGGTCACTGCCGATGGTTGATATTTCGTTCGGGTAGTGAGCCGCACCCCTCCCGCTTGAATGTAAAAAAGCGTGAATGCGGGCGTGCCTTGCGTATAGATGTTTTGTTTGTTTCGATAACGCGAGACCTTCCCGCCGAGGCTAGCGCCTGAAGCAAAACCTTTGAGGTGAGAATTCATCCGCTTCGTGCCTTTCGTGGCTCAGTCACGCTCGTATCGGCCGCGGTGCTTATGATTTTGACTTATCGGATGTCTTCACTGATTCCCAATGCGCTTCAAGCGACATCTGGTAAGCCTTATTGGCATGCTCGAGCGCTTGTTTGGAGCGTTCATGTCCAGTCTCGTGGTCTTCTTTGCCGTGGTGGACGGAAGCGGTGCGGTGCGCCTGCGCGGCGCGGTCATGGAACTCGGCGGCTCTAATGTGCGAATCGCTAGGCATCTTATCTATCTCCAGTTTCGTCTTGCTAAATTTCGGAATCGAGTCATTCATCGCAACAAAATGGAAAGCACCTAAATGGCCTCAACGCATGTAAAGCTGTTGTGTTCTTCGGAGCTCGATCGCTCGACGAGGGAATGGTCGGCCTAATGCCAAGTGTGCTAAAAACGCCTGGGCTGCGCTGTTCAAAAATGCACACTCTTTGCGAACCTTCGGGTTAGGAAATCCTCTAGCTAGGTTCCGGGGAAGGTTGCTTTGACCATTCGCTTGCGGCTCGCCCTTGCGCTCGGATATGCCCGAATCAATCAGCCTTTGACTTCCTAGCTTTCATCGCATAAAGGGACTTGTCCGCAGCGGACAATAGAGTTTCGACCGTTGTGCCATTCTCAGGATAGACCGCGCATCCGACGCTGACTGAAAGCAGAGGTTCCTCGCAATCGTCGGAAAGCCTCTCGCAAACTCTGCGTCTAACCGAGTCGGCTTCTTTCACGCCGGTCTCCGGCAGAATAATCGCAAACTCATCACCGCCATATCGCGCCGGTGTGTCAATCGATCTACAGCAAAAACGAAAAATATCGGCCAGGCGGCAGAGAGCCCGATTGCCAGTAAGATGCCCGTGGCTGTCGTTGATACCTTTCATTCCGTTCACATCTAGAAACAGCACAGCAAAGGCTCGAGCAGTTCGGTCGGAGCGTTTCAGCTCTGATTCGAGGGTCTCGGAAAACTTACGGAAATTTGCAAGTCCGGTCAGCGCGTCAGTCGCCGCGACGTGCCGCAATTGATCCTGTTGTGCGCAGTATGCCGTGACGTCTTCCGCGATGATCTCGCAGCCCTCAGGTGCGCCTTCTTCAACGCCCACGTGCTGGCCGCTGAGCCGAACCTTCATTGGTGTCCCGTCTTTCCGCTTCCATTCGACTTCGACCAAATCAAGTTGTCCCGTCTGCCGATAGCACTCAAAAAGTTGTTCGCGCTCGGTAGGATCGCGAATAATCTCCGTTGCCAGATTTACGCCGATCAATTCCTCTTTGGATTCATAGCCGAGCATCGCCACTAGTGCGGCGTTCACGTCGAGAATCCGGCCGTCCACGTCAAAGTGACAGATACCATAGGCGGGATTGTCTACTAACGCGCGATAGTGGGCTTCCGAGTGCCGCAACATTTTTTCCGCGTGATTCCGCTCTTCGCACCGGGTCTTCTCCTCAACGGCTAAAGCGACCGCCAAAGGCAAACGATAAAGACGATTTTTATCAACGCAATCGAATGCACCCCTCCGGAGGAATGCATCTGTCATGTCGTCTTCCAATCGGCGGGTGGCGAGGATGAACGGAATCTCCTGCCTTTCTTGATGCAGAAGGTCAAGGGCCTCCATTCCAGTCCAATGAGGCATGGAGTACTCGCACACAATCACGTCGTAGGACTGGGTACGCAGTCGTTTCCCGAATTCCGCCGGGATTTGAACCCAGTCTGCGGAGACTGCAAAATCCAACCGTCTGAGCTCATTCAAGCAGAGTTCGACGTCAGATTGCTGGTTATCGAGGAATAGAATTCGTAAGATGCGTCGCCGATGGGTCGCGACCCGACGAGCAGCAAAAACTCGATTATTCCGGTTTGAATCGTTTGGAGTCGCGTTCGACATTGCGGGCCGCCTTAGTGTCCTCTGAAGACGGCGCCGCATTCCCGGGCCGATCAGTGTAATTGGTGAGGACTCGCCTACAAAGACTGTGCAGTCGCGTGAGTATTTTCGACTGTGCAATTCGGAACAGTACTAAATGTTTTGTGTCGTCTTGGTTAATACCGCTGTTATGAGATATTAACTACCTCCTGGGACGAACTCCAACTAATCAAAAAGTCAGAGTCAGGCTCGACGATTTTCAGAGTCATCGTGCGACGCGTCCAACATTCGCTTGCGGCGCGACTGCACGCTCGGATAGGCTCTTCGCCGAATCACGTTTGAGCAAGAAAATAGTGGCCACCACATCGACTATGCGCGAGCTTTTCCGTTCACATTTCGGGGCGGACCCGCAATTTTCTCGCGCTCCAGGACGAACAAATCTAATCGGTGAGCATACCGACTACAACGATGGCTTCGTAATGCCGGCAGCTATCGGTGCGTATTGCTGGATTGCCGGAAGCGCACGAGATGATCGAAAGCTTGTTCTGCGGTCGGAGAATTTCGGAGAAACGGTCGAGACCGATCTTGCTTCTTCGCTTCTGCGTCCGACGAACTCGTGGAGTGATTATCCGGTAGGTGTAGCCGTGATGCTCGAGCGCGCCGGATTCAAAATTCGCGGCGCGAACCTGCTCATTCGCGGAGAAATTCCCATTGGCGCGGGATTGAGTTCGTCGGCAGCGATCGAAGTTGCAACGGCTTACGCTCTCTTGAGCCTTTCAGGACACAAGGTGGCGTGCGCAGGAGGTTTGCAGCGCGCAAGAATTGCCCGTATTTGTCAGCGGGCTGAAAATGAATTCGTCGGCATGCGGTGCGGAATCATGGATCAGTTCGCCAGCGTCAATGGCAGGGAAGGGCACGCACTTCTGCTCGATTGCCGATCGCTGGAGTTTGAGCCGGTGCCGATTCCCAAGAACGTGGATCTCATGATCTGCAATACGATGGTGAAACACACGCTGGCCTCCGGCGAATATAATCGACGTCGCGCCGATTGCGAGCAGGCAGTGCGAATTTTGTCCGGCGCGCTGCCGGGAATTCACGCGTTGCGAGATGTTTCGCTAGAGCAACTGCAAAGCTGCAGGTCGTTGCTTCCTGAAATCATTTATCGCCGCGCTCTGCACGTAATTTCAGAGAACGCGCGGGTGATCGATATGGCTGCTTCGCTGAAACGCGGCGACATGGTCACGTGCGGCCGGCTAATGGCTGAATCGCATGCCAGCCTGCGGGATCTCTATGAAGTGAGCTGTGCCGAGCTGGACTTGATGGTCGACCTTGCCGACAAGCAGGAAGGAACATTGGGGGCGCGAATGACCGGCGGCGGCTTTGGCGGCTGCACGATCAACCTCGTCGATTCGCGATTTACGGAGGAATCTCGCAAAAATGTCGCGCGCGCCTACGAAGTCGAGACTAAACGGAAGCCGGAGATTTACGTCTGGACACCTGCCGGGCCAGCCGGACCGGTCCCCGCAGACGCAGTGGCCGCAAATCCAGGCAACGATTGATGGAATGAGACAGTATTCGCCTTTTGTGTATGGTCAAGGAAGATCGCACGAATAAACTGGACGATGCTCAACGACGCTCCTCACCGGCGATTTAATCCGCTCACGCGCGATTGGGTTCTCGTCTCACCGCAGCGCGCCGACCGCCCGTGGCAAGGTAAAATCGAAAAAGCAGCCGGGACGCCGAGCGTCCAATATGATCCCGATTGCTACCTCTGTCCCGGAAATCTGCGGGCCGGCGGACAACGCAATCCCGCGTATTCCGGGACCTTCGTATTCAACAATGATTTTCCTGCGCTCGTCCCCGAAACTCCCTCCGCAATTGAAAACGCCGAGAATTTACTTCTAGCCCAATCGGAGCCTGGTGTTTGCCGCGTCGCGTGCTTCTCACCGCGCCACGATTTAACGCTTTCGCGCATGAAGCCAGCGGAAATTGAGGCTGTAGTTCGAATGTGGATGGATCAAGCGCGGGATCTTGCCGCAGTGCCATGGATTCGTTACATCCAAATATTCGAAAATCGCGGGTCGCTGATGGGCGCCAGCAATCCGCATCCACATTGTCAAATTTGGACCGACTCAGAATTGCCAAACATTCCGGCTAAAGAGCAAGAATCGCAGAAAGATTTTCTGGCGCGCGAGGGCCAGTGCCTCCTGTGCCGCTATCTCGCGCTCGAGATGGGGAGCAGCGTGCGCGTCGTTTGCCAAAACAATTCATTCACGGCTGTCGTGCCCTTCTGGGCGCTTTGGCCATTCGAAACGCTGATACTGAGCCGGCGCCATCTAGCCGCTTTTGAAGATTTGTCGCCCCTTGAGCAAGTTGATCTTGCTGATATTCTTCGCCGCGTGACGATTCGCTACGACAATCTTTTTGAAGCTTCGTTTCCGTATTCCATGGGATTTCACCCGCGGCCAAGCGACGGCCAACCGCATCCCGAATGGCATTTCCACGCCCATTATTTTCCGCCACTGCTGCGTTCTGCCACCGTGCAGAAATTCATCGTCGGCTACGAACTGCTCGCCACTCCGCAGCGCGACATCACGGCGGAAATCGCTGCAGCTCGCCTGCGCGAGATGAGCGAGAAGCATTACCTCGATCGAACCGTCTAACACAATCGGAAGAAGATTGCTCAAGACAAGCTCTAGGCAGTAATGTAACCGCGTCTGAAGTTCGACAATCTATCGTAGTGCATTAGAAGTACGGCGATCTATCAGCGTGGAGGACGATCTTGAAACCCACGATTCGAATCCTTATCTGCTTGCTCGCGTGTGCGGGAATGGCTGTTCTTGCGTTTCCTGATGCGGTCGCATTTCCTGATGCCCAGGGTCCGAACGCGGCCTTCCACAATGCCCCGGCCGCCACAAAACAATGGAAGAATCCCTATGCAGGCCAGCCATCTCCAAAGGCCAAATCGATGTACCAATTTCGCTGTGGCAAATGTCACGGCGACAACGGAGAGGGATCTGGAAATATTCCCGCGCTGGCCCACGGCCCATCGCAATCCGCCACCGACGGAGAAATCTTCTGGTTCATCACCAAAGGCGATCAAGCCAACGGCATGCCGTCCTGGGCTGCCATCCCCAAGCAAGAGCGATGGCAAATCGTCGCGCATGTAAAAACGCTGGGCAGTTCGAATGCGCAGGCGAGTTCGACGCCCCCGCAAAACTCGAACGCTCCACAAAGTCCATCGCCAGCGATTACGAATGCAGCGGATTTAAAGCTGCCCGCTCCCACTCCTCCTTTCACCGACTTCCGTTACGAGCAGCCAGGAAAAACTCGAAAGATCACCGTAAACGATCTTCCGGCTCCCTACGCCACATCGTCAGCAGGCAATGCTCCGAAAGTTGTCGCGCGTCCCAAGGACGCTTGGCCGCAAGTTCTCAAGGACTTCAAAGTGGATCTCTACGCGGACGGGCTTCACAATCCGCGCCTCATTCGCACCGCGCCCAATGGCGATGCTTTCGTCGCTGAAATGCAGCGCGGTGACATCATGGTTTTTCGCGGGATCACTTCCGACGGCAAGTACGCCCAGAAAAGCGTCTTCGCATCAGGTTTGACTGAGCCTTTCGGAATCAACTTTTATCCTCCAGGCCCCAATCCAACGTATATCTACGTGGGCGACACGAACGCCGTCATGCGCTTTCCGTATCAAAATGGCGATTTGGCGGCCCGCGGCCCGGCGGAACACATCGTTGACTTGCCCTCGGGAGAAGGCCATTCGACGCGCGATATCCAATTCTCAACCGATGGCAAGAAAATGTTCGTCTCCGTCGGCTCTGCGTCAAACATCAACGATCCCGATACTTCTCCTGACGAAAAAAATCGCGCCGATGTCCTCGAGTTCAATCCCGACGGCTCGCAAATGCGAATCTACGCGTACGGCATTCGCAATTGTGTAGGCCTCGCTCGCCGCCCGAAGACAGATGAATTGTGGTGCTCGACAAACGAGCGCGACGCCTTGGGCGACAATCTCGTTCCCGATTACATCACGCACCTACAAGATGGCGGCTTTTACGGCTGGCCGTGGTGGTACATGGGCGGTCATCAGGATCCGCGGCTGAAGGGCAAGCATCCGGAGCTCAAGGACAAAATTATTACGCCGGACGTCCTGCTCAATCCTCACAATGCATCCCTGGAGATAACCTTCTACGATGGCTCGCAATTCCCGGCAGAATATCGCGGCGACATCTTCGCATCAGAACACGGCTCGTGGAATCGCTCGGTGCGCGTCGGCTACGAGGTGATTCGCGTGCCGCTCCACCAGTCAGGCCACGCCAGCGGCGAATACGAGGATTTCATGACCGGCTTCGTCCTGGACAACGGGCACGTGTGGGGCCGGCCAGTCGGCATCACCACTGCATCCGATGGTTCGCTACTCGTCACCGACGACGGCTCAAACTCCATCTGGCGCATCAGCTACGTAGGAAAATGAATATAGATTGCGGAAAAGGCATAAACGCCGTCATCCCGAGCGAAGCGAGGGATCCCTCTTGGCCATTTTGACTTTTTCCGGCAACCTCTAAAGTTTGTAGCCAATCTTGCGCACGAACTCGTGGCGCTGAGTCGCGTGCTCGGCGGATTCGACGCCCTTCGGCGAATTGCCGTCAATCACGCCCAGAACTCCGCGTCCATGTCCCGAATCCGCAACGATTGCCTCCACCGGATTCGCCGTCGCGCAGAAAATCGAGCACACTTCGAAACAATCGCGCACCCGCCCCAATACATTGATCGGATAAGCATCGCGCATCAGCAGAACGAACACGTGCCCAGCACCAATTGCTTCTGCATTCGAAATCGCAGCGCGCCGCAGTTCATCATCGTTCGCCTCCACGCGAATTAAGCTCGGCCCCGAAGCTTCGCAGAACGCCACAGCAAATTTCGCGCCCGGCACAGTATTGACCATCACTTCGTAAATATCTTCAGCCGTCTTGATGAAGTGCGACTGTCCAAGAATGAGATTGGCGTTCTCTGGTATCTCGAGTCGAACGTTGTGCAATTCCATAAAAACCCTCGCGCTAGGTAGATTTTTCCTGTTTCGATTTGCGCCACAGACGCTTTTCGAGCCGCGTCGCGGAAGTCCATTATCGGCACCGACTAACGAGCAGGCAAGTGGCGGCATGACTGGCACCACACGTGCACATGATTTGTGTCACTTCGCTACAGATGGACGCATCCAAATGATGGGTGCACTAAATTGGTGCATCCAAGTAAGCACTGCGCAGCGTACTCACGTTATCTCAGCAGCAGTCGATAGGAACTGTACGGCAGTCAATAGAGAGTGATGGGGCCCAAATGCTATCGAGGACATTCAAATCCGCACTGAGAATGTTGAAGATCGTGCTTGGATTTGCGCTCCTCGGCTTGGGCGTCGCGCTGATCTTCACGCCCGGCCCCGGCTGGCTGACCATCTTGCTCGCGCTAGGGCTCCTCGCCGCCGAATTCGGATGGGCGCGCCGCCTCCTCGATCGCATGAAAGAAGAAGGCGCCCGCCTCCGCGCCCTCGTCACCCGTCGCATCCCTCGCGACGCCGACGCCTAAATAAATCCCGCCCCAAATTACTCCTCGTCGTGCCCTCTGGTTTTAGCCAGCTTCTCAATCACCGACAAATCCTCGAGCGTCGTCGTATCCCCCGTAACGCCGCCCTTCTGCGCCACTTCGCGAAGCAGGCGCCGCATGATCTTGCCGCTGCGCGTCTTCGGCAGCAAATCCGCGAATCTCACTTCCGAAGGCCTCGCAATCGTGCCAATAGTCATCGCAATATGCTCGCCGAGAGCCGCGCGCAGCTCTCGCGACGGATCCTGCCCGGCGCGCAGCGTCACAAATGCGACGATGGCCTCGCCGCGAACTTCATCAGGCTTCGCCACCACGGCCGCTTCCGCGACCGCCGGATGGCTTACCAGCGCGCTTTCGATTTCCATCGAACTGAGCCGGTGCCCCGCCACTTTAATCACATCGTCCACCCGGCCAAGGACCCAGATGTAGCCGTCCTTGTCGCACTGCGCCGCATCGCCCGTGAAATAGACGCCCGGAATGCGGCTCCAGTAGTCGCGGCGGTAACGTTCATCGTCTCCGTAAATCGTGCGCAGCATCGAAGGCCACGGCCGCTCGATGATCAGGTAGCCGGTTTCGCCGGGCTTCACTGATTCGCCTTGCATCGTCGCGACGCGGGCCGCAACCCCGGGCAACGGCCGCGTCGCGCAGCCGGGCTTTGTAGGCGTCGCGCCCGGCAATGGACTAATCAGGATCGAGCCTGTCTCCGTCTGCCACCACGTGTCAACGATCGGGCAGCGCCCCTTGCCGATGATTTGCGAATACCATTTCCACGCCGCGGGATTGATCGGCTCGCCGACCGTCCCTAGAAGCCTCAGGCTGCTGATGTCGTGCTTATCAATCCATTCATTGCCCCAGGCCATGAACGCGCGCACCGCCGTCGCGGAGCTATAAAAAATGGTCACCTTATAGTGCTCGATGATTTCCCAGAATCTATCGCGCCGCGGAAAATCGGGCGCGCCTTCGTACATCACAATGCTCGCGCCATTTGCGAGCGGCCCATAGACCATATAGCTGTGGCCCGTGACCCAGCCGATGTCGGCGGTGCACCAGTAAATATCGTCGTCGCGAAGATCGAACACCAGCCGCGTGCTCCACTGGCATTGAAGCAGGTAGCCTGCCGACGTGTGCAGCACGCCTTTCGGTTTGCCCGTCGTGCCGCTGGTGTAAAGGATAAATAGCGGCTGCTCGGAATCGAATGCCACGGCCGGGCATTCTTTTGGCGCTTTCTCGACCAGTTCGTGCCACCACAGATCGCGTCCTTCTTTCCACTCCACTTTGCCCTTCGTGCGCCGCACAACAATCGACTTCTCCACGGTCGGACAATTCTGCAGCGCGGCATCCGCCATTTCTTTCAGCGGAATCACTTTGCCGCGGCGGTAGCCGCCATCGGCAGTGATGAGAATTTTCGATTTCGAATCCGCAATTCGGTCCGCGATAGCGATAGCGCTGAAGCCGCCGAATATCACGGAATGCACCGCGCCGATTCGCGCGCATGCCAGCATCGCAATCGGCAATTCCGGAATCATCGGCATGTAGATGGTCACGGAATCCCCGGCCTTCACGCCCAGCCCCAAAAGCACGTTTGCGAATTTGCACACGCACTCCTTCAGTTCGGTGTACGTGAGCTGAAGCGTCGCGCCGTCCTCGGCTTCCCACAGCAGCGCCGGCTTGTTCCCGTTTTCTTCGAGGTGCCGGTCGAGACAGTTATCAGAAACGTTCAGCTTTCCGCCTACAAACCATTTCGCGTGCGGCATGTCCCATTCGAGGATTTTCTTCGGCGGCTCGAACCAATGCAGCATCTTCGCCTGCTCGCCCCAAAAGCCCTCGGGATCGCGCTCGGCGTGCGCGCGCATCTCTTCGTATTCCTTCATCGACCGCACGTGCGCTCGTTTACTGAACTCTTCAGGCGGCGGAATCGGGGGTTCGTTCAGCACCTGCGGATCAAATTCTTGCATTCCGTCTCCTTAACGTACCGCCGGCCTGCCCTGAGTTTCCGAAGGAAGCCTCGAAGGGCGCCCCGCCGGCTCTTCGCCTTTGTTCATCACGCGCCCGTCATCCCAAACTTGGCGCGTGCAGCCCTAAAGTACGAAACGCGCGCCGCCCGGTCAAGCTGTAAGCCGGGATCGACTGCCCGCGTCACGAACGTTTGGGTAGGGCTGGTCATAAGACCGGCCGGTTTTTCCCGCACGATCCGAGATGCATCTGCGGCCCCTCCCAATTCCATCAGAGCCCGGAGGCTCCCGCCTCCGGGAACCCCTCGACCCCAACCGAGTTGCAACTTAATCCGCCGGCCCTCGCGATGTTGAAATGCCCTTATATGCCGACTTACGTTCCTCTTCCGTTACAACTGACCCTCTGGACAGGTCTCTCCCGCTCGCAAAACCCTCAAACTGAAACCGAAAATTGCTTCAGCTCTTGGCCCAATCGCGGCACTTGTAGCGGACGGCTTTCAGCCGGGCATCCTCGCCTTCCACAACCTTCAATCTCGGCACATTTATCGCGAAATCAAAAAGCGCAATTTCGTAAATTTTTCGCGCTCGAATCCTGCTGATTCCCCAACACTTCCGCCGACCCTTACACACTGTGGATTTGCGCGAACCCGTTGCCGTATGATATAATTGCGTGTTTTAAATACCTTAAAAGTATGATTATGCTAGAGTTAACATACAAGACGGCGCCCGTGTGCCTGCTCGCTGGCGCACGGCTCGAACGGCCAGCCCCCGCTCCGAGAGGGCCTGCCGCGACGCAGGAAGGGCTTACCCAACTGCAGAAAGGCAGTCTCGAAGGGACGCCGCCAAAGCCCCCAAATGGCTCACCGTCCCGTTTTCACTCTTCCATATTGCGTTTTGCATATTTTTCTAATCGAGACTGCATATTATTAGAAACGTCTGTAACTCAAACAAAACAATCACCACCACCCAGTTCTAATCGAGACAAAATTGCAGGGCATTCGGACCCAATTTACGGAGGTTCTGGAGGTCGAGAGGTTCCCCGAGGCGGGGCCTCCGGGCTCTGATGAGAGTGGGACGGAGATGTCCGTGGGGAGCCTAAACGATGCGAAGAGCCGGCGAGAGCCGGAGATAGAGGAGGGTGACCGGCGAAAAGTAAGCCTTTTGGGGGCATTAGATACGCTTCATAATTGTGGAACTTCGCGACGGTCTGCGCGGAATAGGTAACGAGAGGCCGTACAGATCGTCATATTGGGTACAGATGGATTGGCTCAGCGGACACTCCGAAGACGATCTAGTGCGGCAGATGCTCGCCGGCGATGAAGGCGCGTTCGTTCGCGTATACCGGCGGTGGCAAGCGCCTATTTACCGCTTTGCGCTCCGCATGAGCGGGAACAGATCTATTGCGGAGGACGTCACGCAAGAAGTTTTTATGAGCCTGATTCGAGATGGCGGCCGATTTGATCCCGCGCTAGGCAGCCTGTCCGGCTACCTCTTCGGGATCGCCCGAAACCACGTCCGCAAACGCTATGACCGCGATCGGTTTCTCGTACCCTTCGTCGAGAATCCGATAGCCGACGTGCACTCGAACGGGCACAACAGCCGCAACGGAAATGGCGTGCATCCGAGCATCGTTGTCGCGCCGATAGATCTTGGCCGCGGCGAAACGATCGCGATGGTGCGGGATGCTGTATTGAGCCTTCCGGGTCATTACCGCGAAGTAGTTGTGCTGTGTGACTTGCAAGAGATGAGTTACGAAGAAGCGGCATTAGTTCTTGAGTGCGCGGTGGGCACGGTGCGCTCGCGGCTGCATCGCGCCCGGACGCTTCTCACGGAAAAGTTGAGCGAGCTTCAATCACCCGAATCGAAAGCCGCAGCCGGCGGCATGAGGCAATGAAGGCCGATTTATGAATTGCGTTCAATTCCAGGAAATCGTTCACGATCTCGCAAGAGACGCCGGGCTCGATCAGCCCGCGCGACGGGATGCTCTGGCGCACGCTGATTCCTGCCCGCGCTGCGATGAACTCCTGAGTGAATCCCAGACGCTCACCGCCGCGTTGCGGTCTCTGGCGGCGAAAGACGGCGCGCTCGGCGCGAGTGAAAGAGTTGAAGAGGCGCTGATCGGAGCTTTCCGCCAGCAACATAGCGCGGCCGCGCATTCGAACCGCCCGTGGCAATGGGGCCTGGCTAGCGTCGCAGGGCTCGCGGCTTTGGTGTTGTTATCTGTACTCGTGCTGCGCCATCCCGTGGTGAGTCCGCCAACTCACGGGAATGGCGCCAGCGCGACGCCTTCGGGCGCGGCAGTCGCGCCTGAATCGGCTGCGTCGTCGCAGCAGCCCGACGCGTCGGTAGAATCTGCTGCAAACGCCAATTCAAATTTTAGCGATGCAGATACTGAATATGCGTCAGCCTTTGTAGCTCTTCCTTTTAATGGCGAGACCGCACCCGTGGGAGATGAGGTTGTTGTTCGAGAATCTTTGTCGCCGGCGGCGCTGGCGAATTTGGGTTTGCCGGTGAGCGAAGCAAACGCGGGCGAAAATGTTCTGGCTGACTTCGTTGTTGATGAAGATGGCACGCCGCGAGCGGTGCGCCTCGTCGAGTAGCGAACTTGTACGCACGCTTAAGGCACCAGATTTGAAACACGAGTTGAATTGATCCCGGAGGAATGCACATGAAGAAGCACCTAGGAATGTTGGTAACAGGGCTCAGCGCTCTGATTCTTACCGCGGGGCTTGTAGTCTACGCGCAGGATGGCCCGCCGCCAGGACCACCGCACGGCGAAGGAATCATGGGCTTCGAGCCGGGATTTGGGCACGGCCCAGTTGTGAAGGGCGTGCCGTTCTCGGCGCAGACGACCGCCGAAACCGTCGGTGTGCTGCAAGACGGTACACATATTGACCGGAAGACCACCGGTACGTTTGCTCGCGACAGCCAGGGACGCACGCGACGTGAAGAGACTCTGCCTCCAATCGCTCAAGCCGGGGAATCTGGAGCGGCGCCGCACGTCGTTTTCATTCAGGATCCGGTCGCGGGAACGCACACTATGCTCGAGCCCGACAAGAAGATTGCCCGGACGGAGACGGCTCACGGCCGTGGGCATGAGGGCGGCCCTAATGCCATGGCCCAGAAGCGCGGTCCGCGCGCGGACTCGGCGAATGTGACCACCGAGCAGCTCGGCACGCAGACGATCAACGGCGTTGCGGCGACCGGCACACGCACCACGCGGACGATCCCGGCTGGCGCGATTGGCAATGACAAGCCAATTCAGATGGTGACCGAAAAGTGGTACTCGGCCGATTTGCAAACGGACGTGATGACGAAGCACACCAATCCGCTGATGGGCACCACAACCATTCAGCTCACGAATGTTTCCCGCGAGGAACCTGCGGCGTCGCTATTCCAGGTGCCTTCGGATTACACGGTGAAGGCAGGCCATGGCAGAGGCGGATTCCGACAGCCGGCAGCACCGCCACCGCCGACGTCTGAGCAGCAGTAAACAATTTAACCAGTAAAAATTTACCCCCTGGGCACCGTCTCAGTGCCCGAACCCCCAACGGGCGGAGAGTGGCGTCTCCGCCCGTTTTTATTTGGCGCCTGGCTCCGGCGAAAATTGAATTTTCGGCGGCAGATGTTACTTGGTGGCGAGGGCTCGATCCAGGAGTTCGATGACGTGGAGAACTTCCTGGCCGGTGCTAAATTTTGCGGCGCCTGCTTGAAGCTGGAGAATGCAGCCTGGATTTGCGGTGACGATCGTGTCCGCTTGAGTCCCGTGCGCCAAGCGCATTTTTTCTTCGAGGAGCGACATCGACGCTGAAGTTTGCGTCACGTTGTAGACGCCTGCGGAGCCGCAGCAATGATCTGCCAGCGGCATTTCGACGAGCTCGACGCCGGGCACCGCGCGGACCAGCCTTCGCGGCGCTTCGCGAATTTTCTGGCCGTGGATGAGATGGCAGGAATCCTGCAGGGTTACGCGAAGCGGCGCCGCGCGTGTGGCTTTCATCGGGGCGGTGATGCCGAGGTCATCGAGGAATTCCGTGATGTCGCGGACTTTTTGCGAAAACAGATCTGCTTGAGAGAGATCGTCGCCGGCCGATGGGAAGAGCTGCGGATATTCCTTGAGAGTCGAGCCGCATCCCGCGGCGTTGGTTATGACGGCATCAACATTGTTCACGTCAAATTCGGAGTTGGCGCCGAATGCGCGAAAATTGCGCTTCGCCAAATCGCGGGCAACGTCTCGCATTCCGGCGTGAGCGGCGAGTGCGCCGCAACATGCTTGATCCTTGGGCACTACCACTTCGCATCCATTGGCTTGCAGGACGCGAATCGTCGCATCGTTCAGCGCTGTAAACGTGACGCGCGCGATGCATCCGGCAAAGAACGCGACGCGCGCCCGCTTCTTGCCACGAGCTGCGAATGTCTCGCCGAGCTGTGAATCGAAAAATTTGCTGTCAATACGCGGGAGAAGCGCGAGGCGATCTTCCATACCGAAGGCGCGGGCGATTCCAAATTTGCGTGTCAGTGATTCGAGGCCTGAGGTCTGAAAAAATCGCGTCAGGCGCGCGAGGAGAGCGATTCGATTCGGATAAGGCAATAACGAACGATAGACGAGGCTGCGGAGGATGCGCGACCGAAGCGCGCGCGGATGTTTCTGTTCGATCTGGCCGCGCGCCAATTCGATTAACTTTCCGTATTCCACGCCCGAGGGGCACACCGTCTCGCAAGCGCGGCAATCGAGGCAACGATCCATGTGGGTGATGAATCCTTCGCCGATCTCGAGCTTGCCCTCATCCACGAGGGCCATCTGGCGGATTCGTCCGCGCGGGGAATCGGCCTCTTTGCCCCAAAGGCGGTACGTCGGGCAATGATTCAGGCAAAGGCCGCAATGAACGCAGCGCGAGTAATCTGCGTATGCGGGCTTCTCAGTCGCGGTGAACCCACTTTGCGCCGTCGCGGATATCGCCACTGCATCAGCGTGAATTTGCGCGGAGTCGGCAGCCATGCGCTTAGAGGCCTCCTGCAAAGCGGCCCGGCGCAAAAATGCCGCGTGGATCGAAAACCGTCTTCAATTTCTTCATTTGCGCAAAATCGGCGCGCTCCGGACCCCAAACCGCAAGCGATGATTTCCATTTCGCCGGGCACCATGGGATTGTCGAGTTTCCGGCGAATTCGGAGCAGGCAGCAGCGATTCGCGCCGTCGCGCCGGAAATTTTGGCGCGCGATTCTTCGCTTGGGTCCGGCGGGAGCGATGCAAAATAGATGACACCGACTCCGCGCGCGAGCGCGACACATCGAAGGCCGGCACGTGCGGCCTCCGCTGCACCGCGGTCCAGCATTTCTGCTAATCGTGTAGGTAAGACGCTCAACTTCATGATTGTGGTCGCTGGTGAAGACGCGAGTGCAATCGGAATGAATTCGCGCTTCCGGACCCACGCGGCGCGGAGATCGTCCGAAAGAACGGCGGCGCCGGTCGCACCGGCCTCATCCGCCATCCGGCGCAAATCCATTTCATATCTCGCAAGCACGCGATCACTTCCGACGTATCCGGTGGTCAACGCCCACTTCGTATTCGAAAGAAGATTTGGAGGCAGCGCAGCGGGCTCGATGCGCGCGGCAGCATCGCTATACAAAAGTTCGGCAACTCCGGGACTTAGAATCTCAATCGTCGAGGGCGCGAGCGCTGATCGGGCGATGCGATGCCGGAGATCAAGCACTGCTTCCGCGGAATCAAATGTCGCCACGAATCCGCGGCTTGCGGCCGGAAGGGGGAATGTTCTGAAATTAATTTTCGTGATGATGCCGAGCGTTCCAAACGCGCCGATCATCAGCTTGTGCAGATCGTAGCCAGTGACGTTCTTCACCACGCGCCCGCCGCTCTTGGTCAGATTTCCTTCGCCGGTCACAAATTCCATCCCGAGCACGTAATCGCGCGCCGTGCCGAAAAGCTGACGCAGCGGACCGTCCACGCCGGTCGCGATCGTTCCACCGACCGTCGTGCGATCGAAGAAGGGAACGCCGAGCGGAAGAAATTGACGCTGCTCAGCCAGGACGGCGGCCAATTTGTGCAGCGGAATCCCGGCTTCGACGGCCAGGGTCAAGTCGCCGGGATCATAAGCAACGATGTGGTCTAGCCGCGTCATATCAATCGCAACGTCGTATCGTGCCGGCGGCATTCCGATGCCGAGCTTCGAGCGCGAACCCGTCGCAATTACCGCGAGGTTTTCCGCCGCGGCGAGTCGCACAAGTTCCGCCACTTCCTGCACGTCTCCGGGCCGCGTGACGGCCGCAGGCGCAACTCCATCTATTTCGTATGACGACAGAATTTCAGGATCGAGCGCGACGTGATCTGGCCCGACAATATCGGCAAAGCGCGACTGAGAGATTTTTGCCGAAGCGCTCACCGGGGCGCTCATCGGGCCATCGCGCCTGCAAGCGGCAGGGGCCGGACGCGTATCTCGCCGCAACCTTTGCTTGTTGGGAAAATTTTACCGGGATTGAGAAATCCTTTGGGATTGAACGCATCGCGGACGCCGCGCATCAGATCGAGCTCAACTTCGCTGAAGAGCAGCGGCATCAGATGGTCTTTCTCCATCCCGACGCCATGCTCGCCGGTGATCGCTCCGCCCATCTCAATGCAAAATCGAATGATTTCGCCGGCCGTTGTGACGACGCGCTTGAATTCATCTTCATTCCGCGCGTCAAATAAAATAATCGGGTGCAGGTTGCCGTCGCCGGCGTGAAAGATATTGCCGATTTCAAATCCGTTCTTTCTGCCAATCTCGGTGATGCGCCGCAGAGTCGCGGGCAATTTCGTTCGTGGAATCACGCCATCTTGAACGTAGTACGTGGGGCAAATTCTGCCGATTGCGCCGAAGGCGTTCTTGCGGCCTTTCCACAATAGGTCGCGCTCCTGCGCGTCGCGCGCCACGCGAACTTCGCGCGCGTGATGCAAGCGGCAGACTTCGGCAACGCTTTCTGCTTGCTCTTCGACGGCTTCGCGCAAGCCGTCCACTTCGAGGAGCAGGACGGCCGCGCTGTCGAGAGGGAACCCGGCGTGAACGTAGGCTTCTACGGCGCGGAGCGTCCAGCCGTCCATCATTTCGCATGCCGCCGGAGTGATACCGCGCGACGTAATGTCCACTACCGTTTCGGTCGCGTCGTCTATCGTGTCGAACACGGCTAGTAATGTCTTGATGGTTTCTGGAAGCGGCGTCAGCTTTACCGTAATTTCGGTGACGAGCGCTAACGTGCCTTCCGATCCGACAAATAACCCGGTCAGGTCGTAGCCTGCCGGGTCGAGCGCCGAACTGCCGATCTGCACTGCTTCGCCAGTGGGCAGCACCAGCTTCAGTCCCAGCACGTGATTCGTCGTCACGCCGTAAGCCAAGGTGTGCGGCCCACCGGCGTTTTCCGCAACGTTGCCGCCGATGGTGCAGGCCTTCTGGCTCGACGGATCGGGCGCGTAATGCAAGCCTGCGTGTTCGACCGCGCGTGTGAGATCGAGATTTACGACACCGGGCTGAACAATGGCGCGGCGATTTTCGATGTCAATTCCGAGAATTTGATTCATGCGCGAGAACACGACGAGAATTCCGCCGTGTCGCGCGAGCGCGCCGCCGGAAAGGCCCGTTCCTGCGCCACGGCCAACGAGCGGGACTTCATGGCGGTTGGAGAGAGCGACGATCTGAACGACGGCTTCAGTCGAGCGCGGAAATACCACGCATTCAGGCCGCGCCACTTCCACAGAGCCATCGTATTCGTAGAGGAGCAAGTCTTCGCGACTCGAAAGTACGCCGTCGTTTCCGAGGAGTTGTTCGAGTGAGCGGATGAGATCGCGATTCATGGATCGAATGCCTGTTGAGGAAGCTCCCGATTTCACTATAGTCGCGGGGTTCGAGCGCAGTCAACGCGCACGAAACGGTAGTGTTTCAGATCATGTGCCACGCGACGATTGGCGGCGGGCTTCGATCTATTGGATGATCGCGCTGCCGTTTGGCAGTTGTGTATACTGTTCGCGCTTCGCAGGAAAATTTTCGCCATGGAGTCGACCGTGGACCGGCCCAAAATCCTCGCGACAAATGCGCTCTTCGAGTCAGCGCAGAAATTACTCAACGCGCGCGGCGACGTCGAGTATTGGACTATTCCCGGAAGTATTCCGCGCGACGAATTTCTTAAGCGCGTCGCCGACAAAGACGGTCTAGTCTGCCAACTCACCGATAAAGTGAACCAGGAGCTTCTTTCCGCCGCGCCGAAATTGCGAATCGCCGCAACTGTCTCCGTCGGGTACGACAATATCGATGTGCCGGCGTGCACGAAGCGCGGCGTCGTTGCGACCAACACTCCGGGCGTGCTCGATGATACGACCGCCGATTTTGCGTGGGCTCTTCTCATGGCCGTCGCTCGACGGCTGGTTGAAGGCGACGCGATGATTCGCGCGGGGGAATGGACCGGCTGGAATCTCGATCAATTTCGCGGTACGGACGTGTGGGGCAAAACGCTCGGCATACTTGGATTTGGCCGCATCGGACAAACTGTCGCGCGGCGGGCGCGCGGATTCGACATGCGCGTCATTTATTTCAATCGTTCGCGCGTGTCGCCCGAGATCGAGAAGCAACTCAACGCCGAGTACATTGATCTCGATACGCTATTCGCGCGGTCCGACTTTCTTTCGTTGCATGTTCCCCTCACTGAAGACACGCGCCATCTGATCAATGCCGGTAATTTGCAGAAGATGAAGCGCACCGCGTTTCTGATCAATACTTCCCGCGGGCCGGTGGTGGACGAAGCTGCGTTGGCAAGCGCGCTACAGGCGGGCACGATTGCGGGCGCGGCGCTCGATGTTTACGAACGCGAGCCTCAGGTTACGCCGGCGCTGATTGCGCTCAAGAACACCGTGCTCGCGCCGCATCTCGGCAGCAATTCGCTGGAAACGCGCACGAAGATGGCGGTGATGGCGGCGACGAATGTCGCCGAATTTTTCGAAGGCAGGCGGCCGCCGAACGCGCTCAATCCCGAAGCTCTTGGCAAATGAAGTCCTCGGCAAATAAATCCGCGTGAAGGAAATCGCACAGCGCATTTTCCGCAACACACTCGCCGCCGTGGACGTCCGTGTGGCATTGGAGTACAAGCTGGAACGCCACGGGCCGTTTATTCACGCCGCCGGACAGCACATCGATCTTCGGCAATATCGCGAAATCCTGGCAGTCGCCGCCGGAAAGGCTGCCTTCGCGATGGCCGAAGGTCTCAACGCGGTGCTGGCGCCCGATTTTCACGCGCGAGGCATCCTTGCGATTCCCTCGCCTCCGCCGCGCGCGCTTGCTGGCTGGGAGATTATCGTGGCTGGCCACCCGGTTCCGACAGCCGCGAGCTTTGCCGCGGGCGAGGCGATCCTCAAACTTCTGAAGGAAACCAGCGAGCACACGCTTATCTTTTTTCTACTTTCTGGGGGCGGGTCTTCTCTGGTCGAATTTCCTCTCGATGCAAAAATCTCGCTCGCTGAATTTCAGCAGATGCATCACGTGCTCGTCACGTGCGGCGCACCTATCGAGGAAATCAACGCGATTCGCAAGCATCTTTCCGCAACGAAAGGTGGGCGGCTCGCGCTCTGTGCGCCTGATGCGATGAAGATCACACTCGGCGTCACCGATGTGCCCGAAGGCCACGAGTCTGCGCTCGCCTCCGGGCCGACGCTGCCAGATCCCACGACAATCTCCGATGTTGGACGCATCGTTGCGCGTTACGGCCTTGCCGAAAAGTTGCCTGCGAGCATTTGCGCTGCGCTCGAGTCTCGCTCGCTTGTCGAGACACCTAAGCCCGGCGATGCTGCGTTCAAGCGTGCGCATTTCGCGCTGCTGCTCGGGATGCATGATCTGATTCATCACGGGCATTATGCCGCCGAGGCCGAGGGTTTCCTGTGCGCCTGCGACTATTCAACGGATAATTGGCCGATTGAGCGTGCGGCTGATCATTTGCTCGCGCTGCTCGAAACTCTGCGGAGCGAGAGTCCGGGAAAGCGCGTCGCGGTGATTGCTGATGGAGAGATCTCAAGTCCCGTTACTGGCGACGGAATCGGCGGACGCAATTCGGCATTTGTACTGGCCTGCGTTTCAAAAATTGCGGGACGAAACATTGCAGTGCTCAGTGCGGGAACCGATGGCGTCGATGGCAATAGCCCTGCAGCAGGCGCGGTGGCCGATGGCGAGACTTTGGCGCGCGCGGAAGCGCTTGGTCTCAATCCAGGCGAATACTTCCACCGAAGCGACGCGTTTACATTTTTCCAGAGGCTTGGGGACGCTGTGCATACCGGCCCGACGGGGAATAATCTCCGCGACTTGCGAGTATTGATGGCGTGGTAGGGGCGTGGCAGCGCGCATGCTAAATGTGTTTGTTAGGGCGCAAGACCGCCGCTGCCAAAACGCCCTGCTCGCTGATTATTTGGTTCCGCTGCCGATTTTCGCCTCGATTTTCTGCAAACGCGAATTCACTTCATCGAGCTGCTGCTGAATTCGCTCGAGCGTCTTCGCTGTGTCTCCGCTTGAATCGGATGCAATTGGCTGCGGATCCGGGCTGCCCGCCGGCCGTCCGCCCGGCGTGGCGTTCCCGCTTGCCTGCGCGCGAATCGCCTGAATTTGACCCCGAATCATCGAACCGCCGAAACCACCTTCCTTCGCCAACTCTTCAAGTGATGGAATCGCGGCGGGGTCGCCGCGGCGGCCCAGTGCAAGCACGGCAGGGAACCGGATCTCGCGGTGTCCCTCTCCGGCGTAAGAGATAAGCGTCTTCGTAATCTCCTTATTGTCCTTATCGAGCTGGCCGAGGCTGCTGATCGCAGCCGCGCGTGAGTTGAGCGGCTTGCCGTCCGCGGACCACTCGAAAACGAGCGGCGCCGCTTTATCGTCGCCGAGATCGCCGAATGCGCGAAGAGCACCGCGGCGCAAAACATCGTCCGGCGAGTCGGAATTTACTGCGGCGGTCAGGACGTCGAGCGCGTTCGGGGCCTTCACGTCCGCGAGCGATTGCAATGCGGCGGCGCGCACGCGGTATGCCGGATCCGTAGCCGCAATTTTCGCGAGCTCGGCTCCTAGCGATGCATCTTTGAACTTTCCGAGTTGCGTCACTGCAACTTCGCGCACCCACGGCTTATCGTTTGCGAGTGCAGCCTCGACCTCTTTTTCCGCAGCGGAATTTCCGATTTTACCGAGGGAGCGCAGTGCTTCGTTGCGTACGCCCCAGAATGGATCATTGAGCGCCGCGGCTCCGAGCGCGTGCACAACTTCATCATTGTCCTTCATATCTCCGAGAGCGGCCGCGGCATCGGCGCGGTCTGGCACTGTTTCAGCATTCTTGAGTTCGTATATCAGCGCCGCCGCATCGCGCTTGAAATCGACGGTTTTCAGGATTTTGTTGCCCGCGTCGAAGATGACCATGAGCG